>Ga0256406_1000303_pt1 | contig 92954 bp, 80 predicted proteins | sample RumenRJG_03DNA_FD_185986 | JGI IMG/M metagenome (GOLD analysis project Ga0256406, IMG submission 185986) | Bovine rumen microbial communities from Lethbridge, Alberta, Canada - RJG_03 | ecosystem: Host-associated > Mammals > Digestive system > Stomach > Rumen | place: Canada: Alberta | collected...
GTATGCAGTCGGATAGATTTTAAAGTGCGCTAATAACCATCTGATTCCGAATTCACTACCATGTTCATCGATAAACCGGTAAGCCTTTAACCGATTTCCTTCGCGAAGAATGCTGCCGCTTTTTTTATTAACAGTGCCTGTCACCAGATATTTAGTAAGCGAAAAGTGACGCAAAAACGACGTCATTCTTCTAAACACTTGACGTCAAAATGGCGTCATCTACATCTTATTATTCTCAACCAGTTCCACCGCCTTGATTGATTCCTGTTCAACCTTGCAATTATTTTCCAGCATGTACTCTAAAACATCCTTATATGCTGAAAGCTGTCCATCCTTTTTTGAATCAATCATCTTTCTGTCCCGGGCTGTTAAGGTCTTATATAATCCTGCACGATAAAACCGCTCTATTGTCTCGACATCCATCAGCAAAGGTTTAAAAGGAATCTGGGTCTTTGAAATCAGATTCTCTAAAATCAGGAATCCATATACATCAAGATCGCCTTCGTGATAGTATTCCTTATCACCGTTGTTTTCATATATTAATTCAAGAAGTTTCTGCTTTGAAGTATTATGATAACCTCCCAGATAGATATATACTGCATCCTGTTCATCACAATCGTGATAGGTGGTGAGATTCTCAACAGTTATTACCTTATCCGCTTTTACTGAAATCTTATGAATCCCTGCAAGAGATCCATTGGATAGAGCAATACCTCCAGGCATCTCTGATAATTCGATAGCCGATTCATCGAAACAAATTCTCGCATTTCCTTTGATAAGCACATATGTTGGATTCTCATATAGATTGTAATATCCAAGGATATCATCCTTTTCTACAACGTCATCTGTATAATCAAACAAAATGCTTTCTATCGTCGATCTATACTCTCTTTGAAATCTCTTTGAATCCTTGAATAATGCCGTCGAGAAATTTCGTATATATGTCTCAGATGTAAGTTTACTCATAGTCGCAAGGACCTGCAGCACTTCTTCTACCCGTCTCGCGTCGTATCCCAGATCATAAGGGAGTTTCTTATATACTTTAATCTGTTCGCAAAAATCATTTACTATCCGATTAATAAAATCGGATTCAGAATAATCAACCTTCTCCAAAACCCTCAAAACTTCTTTGCACTGATCCGGTATGCTTGTTCTTTTTAACAACGCATAACAGTCATCAACCCTTGCAATATTAAGCTTAATCTTTGAATACCGGCCAGTCTGATCCTTTTTGGCAATGATCAAACCAGCTGCAACATTTTTTTCTATCGCAGTGTTGATATCTCTATACTTCTCGTTATCATACCGATCCTTGTAAATCGGATATTCCTTTGAAACCTCAAACTGTATAGACCGCAATTCCTCTGGCCTTTTGGCATATCCCTTTCTTCGTTCATAGATATCCAGCAACCGGCTTATAATGTCTTTACTGTACTCCATCTGCACCAGTCCTTTCGAAGACACCGATCGCATTTCTATTTCCAGACTTAACAATAGAGTATGTTATATCGCAATAAGGCAGAATCGCAGTAGCCTTTTCCGCAGTCGCAATGAGAACGAGCTGAAGATTCAATGTTTTGAACATATTCATCATCGGCTCAATACGGTCACTGGTCATATTATTGAACGCCTCATCAAGCAAAACGAGCCTGATACATCCATCAGGATTTTGTTCGTAAATCTGAAGAAGTGACGCACAGATAGCGACATAGAAAGGTGCCTGGTTCTCTCCTCCACTTCCTTCTCCACTTACCTTGGACAGCGGAACCTCTATTCCGGTAACATTATTTTTCACAATAATGTCATAATCAAGATATGTTCTGTAATCAACATACATGCCCATACTTTTGGCACCGGTTTTATTTCCAGAAAGGTTCTCTTTTGCATGTTCTTCCACATCAATCATGATACGACTCATGAAATCTTCAATCTGACTTTCAAAAACTTCAGATTTATTGGTTTCAGCAAGATACATCATGATTTCATTATCCTGATCAATCTGCTGATTGTCCTTGTCCATTATGATGTCATAGAACATTCCCAATTCTTTATCTTTGCTTCGATCAATCCCGAAGCGATAGCTCTCCTCACCATATCTGAGGTTCTCCATAACTCGATTGATCTGCTTGAATTGCTGCCTTGCACGCAAAATATCATCTTTCATACGAAACAGAACTTCTTTACGGAATCTGTCCTTACAACGGATCTGTGCCTGCACCAGTTCCGCTTTATGACGTTCCAGCTCAATGTTTTTAAGTGCAAGGTACTCCTGCTGGTATCTCGCTGCACCACCAATTCCTTCAGGAAAATCACATGTGTAAGTAGCCGTATACTTATTCTGCAAGGGAATAAGATACTGATTCAGGTAATTGTTCAAAGCGATACTCTGCTGATTTGCGGTACTTCTGAAGATACGCGAAATATCGGTCGCTTTCCTCGTCTTACGCTCATCCGCATATTTCTTCATCACTTCGCCGGAATACTCTTCCACGCCATCGAGCTGCCTCTCATATTCCGCTTTAACACCATCGAGCAATCCGGCGAGTTCCTCATTACGTTTATAAAGCTTTTTGATATCGACCTCCAGATTTTGTTTCCTTGCCTTTTCAGAAGTCACCTCATCATTAATCTTTCTCTGATTTTCCTCACACTCACTAACATGATCAAACAGCGCACGAAGAATAGGATTCTTTGTTAATTCCTCTATGTGCTCCTCTATTCTTTCAATATCATGTTGTATTCCGATTGCCTTCTCTCTCGACTCCGAAAACTCTTCCATCTGCTCGAATTTATTCCCGGAAGTAAACTTGTCATACGAAGAGGAGACATCATCAAAGACCTTCTTTTGCTCTTTGATAGCATCCAACTCTTGCTGTCCCAAAGCCAGTTCTGTTTTAGTTTTATCCAATCTCTTTTTGATAGCATCGACACCAATATAGTGCTCTTGCTTAGACATCCTCTGTAAGGTGAAATTCTGAAATCTCAATCGATCCCTTGTTACACTCTTCTTATGATTTTCAAGGTCATCTGCACTTTCACAACATACAACTCCGTGCATGATAAAGTCGACGTAGCGCTTAGCGTGAATGTTCTCTGACTCGACCGTATCGCTAAGATATCTGAAACCTTCTTCTTTATGGTGGTTGCCACTTAGCTTTCGCGTATCTACAAGACCTATCCCCTTAACACTATCTCCTAAAGAAATGAAAACCTTCTTTGCTAAAAGGTAATTCTCAGGAGCAACAATAATGTTAAATCTTTGAGTATTCAAATAGCTCTCAACCGCATCTTGCCAACTGTCATCATTCATATAAAGCCATTCACACAGAAGTCTCGCATCTTCGGCCTTGTTCTCTGCCAGGAGTGCTTCATTAATCTGATCTCTGATTAAAAGTGCTTCCTTCGGATAAGGCATCTTTCCGGATGACAATTCTGAAATCAGGCTCTCAAGTTCTGCAATAGTTGTTTCCAATTCCTTGATATGTGTTCTGAAATCAGCATCCTTGTCTTTAATAGTCTCGCGAATAGCATTCAAGGCACTTCTTGCAGCCCTTATCTCCGATAAATGCTCTTCTTCTGTAGCCTCCACATCTTCAAGAATCTTTTCATCCCATTCACATACAATGCCAGACCTAGACAGTTTCTTTCCTAGTGCTTTCAACTCAGACAGTAATGTCTCATAGATAGCCGCTTGTTTGCAGTACGTTTCGTAAGATGATTTCCTGCTTTCGTTTTCTTTTTGTAAAGCAGTTAACTCTTTATTGTCTTCATCATCTTCGGCAGCCTTCTTTGCCTGATACAAAAGTTCCGCTGCTTCCTTTTCCTTCTGAGATAACTCTGCTATTTTTCGTTCAAGTACCTCAATGCTCGACTCATACTGTTCAATCAGCTGCCGATTCTCTTGTTGTTCCTCCTCGTTGCCCTGGTATTCAGCATAAGCGACAAGTAACTCATTAACCTTTACTTTGGCAAATCTCTCTTTTGCCTCTATAATTCTCTCATTAATCTGTTCGAGAAGCTTTTCACGATCCTGAGCTTCTTGCAGTATCTCCTGAAGGCGCTCTAACTCCTGCATATCCTTTTGCAAAAATTCAATATTGACCTCTGGTTCCGGAAGTATGTATGTATATATAAATTCACGAATATCCTTGATATCTTCGAGACTCGTTCCCATGTGGAACACTTCGTTAAATTTCTTTCCTATGGGCGATTCCGAATCGCCTATCCCCAGGATCCTGCAGATACGTTTTCTGGCATCTGTCTGATTAGACGCTCTGTCCATGCCCTTGTTATCAAGCTTAAAAGCATCCCTGGATGTAGGTCTCTTGCCTTCTTTTACAGTTGTAAAGAACGGAATATCCTCAAGACAAAATCCCGGCTTAGTTATATACCAGTCCTGGGTTACGCCTTTGAGATCTTGCTTCGGAGTTTCTGACTCAACACGTGCGATGATCACGAATGTCTTGCTTATCGCTTCATCCTTAAATTCGACACCAATATATGAAACCGTGTGTCCAGGGCGCAGATAACTGTCCTCTGCTCTCTGTTTTTGATGAACAGAGCCCAGAAGCGTTCTTCCACTCTTCTTATTACCTGCGGTATTAAAATCTTTATTAGTAGTAAGGCAATAACGGATAGCATCCATGATTGTTGTCTTACCTACGGCATTTACTCCGAGAAGATAAGTTATATTCTTAAAAACTATCGTATCGTCCTGAAAATTGTGCCAGTTGATCAGACGGAGTCTTGTCATTTTAATCATCCGTTTCTTCCTCCTCGTCTGAATTAACATACTGCTGCAAATATGTGCTGGTCTGCTCATATGCTTTGCTAATATTGGTGTCAGGCATCGCAAGCATAACCGAAGGATATATTTGTATTCTCGCGTTCATATCAAGAAGCTTATCCAATGGTTGTACCAAGTTATATCTCTTAATATTTCTCATCGAATCCTCCAAAAGAGTGCGATCAAACTTTTTTGGAAGATTCAATTTCTCATATTCATTCTTTACTTCCTCAACAGTCGCAACAACCTCGTCAATATTGGTAGAGAGGCTTTCTCTCTTCTCAACATAGAGAAGTCTGAAAATCAAAAGCATGATACTTTCATACTTTTTCAATGACAGTCTTCCTGTTCCATGATTATTCACAAGCTGCACTACTCGCAAATTCCTATGGATAACTAATGTATATCCGATTGGTTGGAATATACTTCGAAAGGCTTCTTCATGGTTGATCACGTAGTAGTATTTTTCTCTTGTAGAATCAACATTCCCGATGAGAAAGCAATTATTCAACAGGTAATTTGCAATTTCTTCTTTGATATCTACAGCCATACCTATGCCTTCCGTCCTTCCACAATAAATTCTTTAAACCGGATACCGTTACACTCAACAAATGTATCCTTTGCCTTAACATTAAACTCTCTTTCCGGAGAGTTTTGATACGTATACAATCCGATTATCTTTACAAGATCATCCGGATGTTCTTCAAATACATGCCCTGCAGAAACAGCTGTCTTTCCTTCCAATATAATCTTCGCGTATTTATTAACATTCTCCGATGTCAGAGCATTGCGGATATACTCCATCATTTGCCTGTTTTTTTCATTAACCAGATCAAGATCAAGCTCTTCTCCCATCAACATTAGGTCGATTGGTGTAGCCTTTCTTTTCTTTACCGGTGTAGCAAGTGATGAACTGTCAAAGTAGTTCTGTCCAAAGATTTGGAACACATCATAAATGCAAGTCGAGTCCTCTTCATAGATGTCATCTTTTGACTCTATCCCACTTGCATAGAACCTTAGCAGGTTATTGATCTTACTCTTTACACTTCCATCAGAGAGGAGCATAAACTGTGCCTTTTGTACAGCCCTGGTTCTATAGAGAATATGTCTGTCATCAATGGTTCGCATGATTGCTTCCATCTCTTCTATGTCCATACGGATCTTCTGAATCAGTTCCTTTACCCGAATAGTAGCCTCTTCCTTGTCGACACGCTCCGTATCAATATAATCATCTACCAATGCATCCATCAGAGTATCTTCACATTTATCGAGGCTTTCATATAGGCTCGTCCTATAGTAGAACAAATTATCATTCGTTTTAAAACGGTGGTAAGATCCCACAACGATCTTCTCCTCGTATTTTTCGAAGAATTCCAGCACCTCCTCCGGTTTCTTGCCGGAAGTCAATGTATTGATATGATCCTCTATCGACGCTGCCAGAATACGAAGTGCCTGGTTAAGATTATCAAAGTCCTCAGATGCCTCCTTCAGAACACCTTCATAAGGACTCCCATGTTCGGATATATGTTCAAACATCGAATATATTTTAAACAGTTTTCCTTTATACGTGATGATCGAAGGGCTTACAATTTCCTGAAACGATTTTATAATAGGAACAACTTTATAATTTATCGCTATCTTAGATTCTTCCTCATACTCCCCCTCTTTTTCGATAAGCCATCCTGTGTCCCTTAATCTCCGAACAAATCCGGTTGCAATAATACGCGCTTCAGAAGAACCGTTATCAAGTCCCTCTTTCTCGTCGTCATCCAACTCTATCTGTTCATCGAGTCCTAGGAAATATTCTTCCGCCATATCGAAAATAGTGCTCTTTTCAACAGCATACATGGGCATACGTTTACATTTATCCCACGCAAGAGCGAGAAGATCTACATATTTTCTTTTATTGATTCCCGTAAGCGGCCGAAATAAATCTTCGCCGATTTCTTCAAAGAGATTCATCTATCCGCCTCTCTAATAACTATCCTTACTATCATCGTTGGTTACACCGATATTTGTTTTATATTCTCTCCAGTGAGACCAAAAACCCGATGTACCAATGCCAGGCACGTTGGTGACAGGCACTGTTAAGCAATTCACGGGAATATGGCACATTGGCCACATTCCTTTCCTTTGTCATTTTACTACAACCACTTCTCTTTTATACGCCGGCGAATACTCTTCATCCCATTCCTCCAAGAAATCATCATTATCAGAAATTTTATCAATCAAATTGTATCCTCTCTGAATTATAATTTCCTCAGAAAATGGAACCGTATCCTTTTCGAAAGATATCTCACGGCCACCTACTTCAAAGATAAGCGCTCTCGTAAGCCAAACTTCATATGCCGGTACACCGTTAATCGCCATAGTCTGTTGCTCATTAACAATCTTTACCGAAGTAATCTCTTCACCTACAGGCGTAGATACCATTTCAACATCCTTGAATGCTGACTTAATCATTGAATCCGCTGTAACTGATAATTTAACTACTGCCATATCATCTGTTGCACCGAAGTAATCAACTACCTCCTGCTCATTAGTAAGTGCATACACTTCATCTCCAATATACAATCCAACGATTTGAGTCACGCTATTGGTAAACTCAAAGGCATCGCACTTATACTTAACAAACGACTTTCCAATCCAGCTCTGTATCAAATTGGAATCAAATCTCATATCTATAGTTTTCATTGCTAATTACCGTCCTTTCACAAAATGTATTTTTTGATACTTAACACCACCGTGATTGGTACTTTTTTTAATATTAATCTCTACTGCTGGCGTGCCATCACTAGACGAGACCTCACGATACGAAAGGATTGAGCCATCTTTCATTTTCGTATAATGGCCTTTTCCATTTGACATCGGTCGTTCTATGCCTCCATGCGCAGCCTTATCATAAAAATCCTGCGCTGTTTTTACCGGATCAGCACTGGTTATGTTTCTAACATAGTTTCTTCCTTGCCCTTTTTCGCCAAAATATCCATTATAATAATCATAATTTGATGTAAGAGAAGATAGGTTTTCTGTTATTGAATGGTGGTGTCCGGTGTCTCCTTTGTAGCCATGTCCCATCACTCGCCCTCCACTTTCTTATGTGTCTGCTCAAAAAGAGAAGGATATCTATGAAAGTTTGAGTAATCATAGAATCTACCAAAAACATCTTCTGGCATATATCCGTGAACCAAAACATCCGTAGGTTCAAGAACCCGTAGCATTTCTTCCGTTCCTACACGCCAAAGTTCTCGATCACGCTTAGAGCGAATACATCCATGAGTGCTCACACATACAATCCTATGTTTTGGCACACCCAGGAAACAATAGTCAAAGCTGGATTCATCACTCCATCTAATATTAGGTATAACCGGTATTCCCTGTTTCTGCAAATAAAAGCCTATCGCTCTGTTAAAATATGTATTCGTCTGCTGAATGCAAGGAGCTTGTCCCACCAGCATCGTGCAATCTGGAGTTATCACTCCATCAAACCGCTTCAATAAATCTACATATTTATCAGTTGCAGTAAGTACTTTTGCAAAATACTTATCGTGCATATAAAAATGCACATACTGTCTTTTATTCTCTGCCTTCTTAATCTTTTCAAAAGGCAACATAGCTTTTGGAACCTGCGTATTATCAACATCTAAAAGTGCAGGAATTCCTGGTTTTCCGACAAGTTCAGCCCCTTCTGTTAAGTATGGATATGAATATCTGGTGACAGGCACTGTTAAGGAAATTCAGAAAAAGGATCAAAAGAGAGGCTTTATGCATTCTTACCGCTTCCTGTCCACACAGACCGGTCAGAGCGGTAAAAGTCAGAAGACAGAGATCTATTTTGTCGACTGCCAAAGAAGTCTCTCGAATTTCCACTCCTTCCTCATGATCAGTCTCCTGGTCTCCCTCTTCGGGCTTCTGATGGTCTTCCTTCTGATCTGCATTTTCTCCAGACGGATCATGCGGCCGGTGGAGGAAGGCTATCGGAAACAGAAGCGCTTTATTACCGATGCCGGTCATGAGTTGAACCCCCCCTGGCCATTATCGATGCGGATGCGACGGTTCTGGAAATGGAGGTCGGAGAAAATGAATGGCTATCGGATCTGAAGAAGCAGACCCAAAGAATGGCAAGCCTGACCAGGGATCTTATCTACCTGGCCAGAATGGATGAGGGCAGTGCAAAGCTTGTCATGATAGACTTTCCCCTCTCCGATGTGGTGACGGAGACGGCCCAGTCCTTCCGGTCCAGAGCCCAGCTGGCAGAGAAGTCCTTCGACATTGATGTTGATCCCATGATCAATTTTTTCGGTGACGAGAAGGCCATTCGTCAACTGGTTGGGATCCTCTTGGATAATGCCATCAAATATTCCAATGACAACGGAAGGATCAAGATCTGCCTGTCCAGGCAGAATCACAAGATCGATCTCTCTGTCTATAATACTGCAGATTTAATCAAGGAAGAGGACCTGTCACGGATCTTCGACCGCTTCTACCGGTCGGATGCTTCCAGGAATTCCGAAAACGGAGGCTACGGCATCGGTCTCTCCCTGGCGCAGGCCATTGTCAATGCCCATAAGGGGAAAATTCAAGCCCAATCGAAGGATGGGAGATCCATGATCATAAGGGTCACTCTGCCTCTGAAAACAGCTGGCAAAATCGACCCGGTCTGATCCTATGGAATCCCCTTCCAGCCCTTCCATATAAAATCTTCCCCTAGAACTTCTCTGTTTTACGAACTTGCCGCAGCTATGTTAAAAAATGGCATTACCTTCCCTCCAATATAATCCATTCCCCCTTCTTATTAGATCCAATTCTTTTGATTGCACCTTTTTCTACCATTGACTGTAAAGCTCTCTTGACTGTTGAATCAGAACAGCCAAGTCTTTCAGCCATCTCTTTTCTTGTTAGATCAGCCTCTTCTCTCAACAATTTAACAATCTGTTTTTCACGTCCGTCTAATTTTATTGGGTCATTTATCGGTTCATCTTGACCCAATAAAAATTTTCCACTAATATGCATCTCCCGGTTATGCAATTCATGATGCTCATCTAGCAATAAGTTTCTAAGGAACTTCTCCAGGAACTCCGTGGTTTCATATACACCATCTTTAATATTGTTATAATTTGCTCGAACCAATGCATTTCTGAAATACCAAGAGTTATCTGCGAACAAATCATTCTCAGCATCAAAACCAAGCATTCTCAAATATTTGATAAAGAATACCGCTGTAGTTCTGGTATTTCCTTCTCCAAATACATGAATCTGCCATAATCTCGATATAAATACTGCCAAATGATGTATTGTCTCATCCATTGTAAGACCATTATATCGAAACTCTCTTTCCTGAGAAAAATCATAATCCAATGTCTCTCTAAGGTTTAGCGCTCCGCCGTAAGAAACAGTATCTCCATCCAGCACCCATTCTTTCTTCGTAATGTTGTAATCACGTATCTTTCCGGCATGAGAAAAAATGCCCCAAAACAGTTCTTTATGGATGGCTAAATATTGAGTTGGCGAGAATGTAAACGCTTTTTCTGAAAGTATTTTTGCGATTCGAGCTGAAACTTTATCAGCTTCCTCCGTTCTATTTTCTACTTCTGTACGCCCATCTTTACTTTCATAGTAACTGTTAATTAAATCCCCTGCTTCATCAACAGAAATCTCTCCATCAATGTTTTTCTTTGCCGTCTCATATAAGTATTTGGAGGGTTTTAATCCATCTACATCCTGAAGTCCAATAGCTGTGGACCATGCCTGTCCTAATTCTTTTCTGGTAGGCGGAAGATTCTTTATATATTCATCAAACGGATCCTTCTTAATATCCTTCATATCAAACCTCCTTTAAAAAACTATTTTGCAGTATTTGTAAAGCTTCGAGTTTTTATGCTACCGCATTCGCGTTAATCTTCTCTATAACCTTCCTTATCGCAGCCCAAACAGAAATATCCGTAAATATATCTACTACGCTGCCCTGATCAGTGAACGGAGATTCCTGAAGCACAGAAAGGTCTTTCATCATTCCGTTGTGGATGATGTACTCTACGATCTGATTTACAAAGTAAATCTGTCGGCTATCAAGATTTGTATCATTTAAAAACTCTGAAAATGCTTCTTTCGCAGCATTCATATCCATACCGACAATACTGCGGACAAGTTCACCCAACGGTTTCTGACCATACTCTTTCTCATAGTCCTCTTTTGAGCCAACTTCCGACCAAAGGATCTTTTCCAAAGATTCCACATCAAGATGTGTAAGCGGCTGATTTGTTCTCAATTTTGCAATTACAATATTATCCATATGCTGACGGATATAATGTTCAGCCTTTGCTTTGTAATTTGCCAGATCATCATTTTCCAGCTCTGATTCATTCCATGACGAGTCCAAGATATCATCTGTAAAATCCGTATCGTAACGAAGTATTTTATTCGGCAGATATTTCATCAGATTTCTTAAGTTCTCTCTGATATGCTCAAAATCATCTATTCCGGCACGTTCCACATAATCCGTGTTAAGTATCTTATCGATGAATGCCTTCTGTGCCTGAATCTGAGGAATATTTGCAACAGAGGCAATGCCACTTACCTTTTTCATAAGATCTGATTTTAATCGACCATATTTGCGTCCGGCAAGCCGTGCCAATTCCATCCCATAAATCAATGCATCAAAACGAACCGCCGTAGCCTCATCACTATCCGGCAAAATAAGCGGAGCAAGTTCCTCACGAACTAATAATGTATCTTCGTATGTCAGTGTTTGATAATTTGATTCTGATGAATATAGATCCACATACTTAATGTGCTGTCGTACCGCAAAATTATCGCGATTCAGTTCTTTTACCTTTCCAGTCATCATCTCAACCAATCGATTTCGATAAGCTATTAATTGATCAACCTGATAATTGATATCCTGCAACTTATAAGCTATCTGGAACTCCAGGTTAAATACAGCCCCCTGAAGCGCGATCATATTTGCAGTAGGACGTCCCTCTCCCATTCGGAAAAATTCAAAGTTTCCACAAAAATCAAAGATATAAAACTTTGACTTATCATCACCATCAATAAGCCCAGGACAAAGTCTGGTTCCACGGCCAATCATCTGCCAGAACTTTGCCTTACTCATAACCTTCTTAAAAAAGACCAGATTCAACACTTCCGGGACATCAATACCGGTATCCAGCATATCAACTGAAATCGCTATCTGAGGCAATTTCTTCACATCAGAAAACTCATCAATTGCACTCTGCGCATAAGTCATATAGTTATCAATAACCTTTGCAAATGCCTGGCCATTTGAACCTTTTGCCAGATTCGGATACTCCTTATTAAACACTTCCAGAATCTTTTCTGCATGTGCATGATTCTTGGCAAAAATAATCGTCTTTCCGATTTTCTCACCGTAATCCACCTTCAAACCATCACGCATAACAATATGCAATACCTTACGAATGGTATCTTCATTAAAAAGCCAGGTATTCAGCGCAGATGAATTAATTTTTTCCGGGAGTTCTCCATTTTCATCTTCAAAAGTATTTTCATACTCTTCTTTTTCTTCATCTGAAAGTTCCGCATAGCTGATTCCCTGCTCTATAAACTTAAGCTTGGTCTCCACAGACACGTAATCAACCAGATATCCATCCTTTACCGCCTGAGCCAACTCATATCCGTACGTCGGCACACCATTATCCAACTCAAAAATAGAATAGGTATTCTTATCGATCTCATCCTTCGGTGTCGCTGTAAGACCCACAAGTGGAGCATCAAAATAATTGAAGATATCCTTATACTTATTGTAAATAGATCTGTGAGCCTCATCGAAGATCACAAGGTCAAAATGTCCACAGGTAAAAAGTTTTCCATCTTTATCTTTTACGGTATCAATACATCCCATCATGGTCTGATAGGTTGAGAATACACAATGAGAATTATAATTATCCTTCTCTTCGCAAAGATTTGTGCATGACAAATCCGGAAGAAGATTTACAAAATTTCTCTTTGCCTGTGTAACCAATGAATTTCGATCTGCAAGGAAAAGGATATTTTTAACCCAGCCTGCTTCCAGAAGCACTTTGCAAAGAGCAATCACCGTCCTGGTCTTACCGGAACCAGTAGCCATGACAAGAAGCGCTTTGCGTCTGTTTTTCTTATCAAAACTTTCACAAACCGCTTTTACAGCAGCTTCCTGATAATATCTTCCTGCAATTTTTTTATCTACATTGATGTGATTCAGGCTGGTTTTCATCAACTGAAGATTAAACATCTTTTCCAGATCACGTTTTGAATAGATCTCAGCTACCTTTCGTTCAGGATACTGATTATCAATAATTCTTGTCTCAAATCCGTTTGTTAAAAAGACAGCCGGTCTTCTGCCATATTCTTTTTCAATTATATCCGCATAGAGCTTTGCCTGCTGACGGCCTTTCGCCACATCCAGGCATGTCCTCTTCGCTTCCACAACCGCCAAAGGTTTATGCGCATCGTCATAAAGAACATAATCTGCAAAACCGGCCTCAGATTTATTCGGCATTCCCGGTAGTTCTACTTCATTGATCCAGTCCTTGCCTTCCGTCCAACCGGCATCAATCAGCATGGAATCTATATAAATCTTTCTGGTCTTATACTCTGACAAATCAAGAGGCTTTGGTACATAAGTCTGCTGTTTCTCCGCACGACGTGCCGATAAAGCCTCTTTAAGAGACTCATTCTCATCACGAAGCTTCTGTAAATCCAGTTCCTTCTTAGCAGAGTTTTCTATTTCCTTCTTTAATTCCGCCTTCGTTGCTTCTGCCTGCTCGCGGGATTCTTTGCTCTTTTTTATTCTTTCCTTTATAAGATTTGGATCAAAGCTTCTTTCCTCGTATGAATCAGAATAACAATAGGCAATATAATCCAAGTAGATAAAAAGATTCTCCAGGCAAAGCATGGCTTCATCTCTGCCAAGTTTTTTCCCGATATGAGCCACATTATTACCGCACCTGCGGATAAAGTCCATTCGCTTCCATAAATCCGGGCCGATAATCCGGCGGTATTCTTCCGCATTCATAAGGCTCTGAAGATTATCCTGATAAGGCATCTCAAGTTCCTTGTCCACGGAATACATCCATTTCAAAGCAAACTCCATAGCACGGCGGCTATTAATAATACTCGCCTCCGGATCCATCAGAATAATTCTCTCTGCAGAAATCGCTACATCAGCAAAGCTCTTAAATTTTGGTTCTTCTTTTAAATAATCAAAATTTGTTGTCATATAACCCCCTTAGAGTTCTATATATCTCTACGACGATATACTTCCAGCTCTAACCAACATTCAGCTAGTTCATCAACCAATTCTTCTTTCGACATAGCTTCTTCATTTGTGCAATTGAAAGAAACTCTGACATCTCGTTTAAAATAGTTACAATTTTTTCTTCCATACTGATAATCCTTTCTTTACCAGCATCCCTGCAACCACTTTATTTATCCAAAATACTCTTGCATCAAACTATCAAATAATAATTGTGCTTCGTACAATGCTTTTTGAACTACAACTTTTGATTTGTCGACTTGTTTGACAAATCTCTCAAACTCAACCTGTGCTTCTTTAGATGGATTAATAACTTTTAATTCACTTAAAATCTTCAAGTTAATATTCTTTTGCGCAGACTCAGGAGCTTGAGACTCTAGTATTGCTTGAAAAAAGCTAAACCAATAATGAATAAAAATGTTGCTAGTTCTCTCATTTGCCATAAAACCAACAACACTATCCGGAAAACAAGCATCAAATGTGAGTATCGCTGTCTTTGCAATATTCGCGGCAATCGTTATACAAAGAGTTCCCTTATTCCACATCTTGCTCTGTTTTAGTCCCAGCTCAGAATATGTTGCCGAATAATCTGTAATATAAAGCTCAGCCGCCGCAACATCCCCTGTTTGAATCAACGGATACTCTCCACCAAGAAGATTCGGATCATTTCTAGGTCTATGCTTTGATATCCCTCTTCCAAATTCACCAAGTTCTGGTAACGTAGCTATTGGCAGCCTTTTTGAGTTACTAACTGGGTCACCAAAGAGCTCAACAAATCGGGCTTTGATGAGTTCATCCATTTTTTCTAGTTGACTTTTTCGTCTTTTTATAATTTTAGCAAGCTTATCTAATTCGTCTGCAAGCATTTCCTGAGAATCATATTCAGGAACCTTAATCATGATTTTTCCAAGACCAGCATTTGTTATTGCCTTTTGCGTCGCGCCAGAACAATTCTTATCCTTTTGCAATAAGAATATTTCGCTTGACACTAAATGATACAAGCATCTTTCTATAAGTATGCCTTCTTTAGGTCTCACAGCACAAAATCCTGTAGAATAGACATTTTGAGCTAATAATTCATTTATCAAAAGAGTCTTTTTTGTGCCTTGCATTTTAGCAAAAAGAATATCTCCTTTATTAACTTCCAAATTTGCTCTTGAAGGTCTATTAATATAATCAAATTGTTCCACTTCACTTGGCACTATATAATCAACGTCTACCGCGCCAGTACTTATGTAGTTCTTTTCACCATCATATTGCTTGCACGCACTGCCAACAATATCTACACAATCAGTAAAAAATTTTTTTTGCATATATATCCCTACAAATCTCAATTTATCTAAGACTTGTTTCCCTTTCTACAGATTCAATAATCTCTCCAGCTCATCCATATCTTTGCCAATCTCCGTTTCAATCTCACGGATATTCGCCATGATTTCGGATGTTGGCGGATACTCTACCTTTTCATACACTACTTCTTTATATTTATTGATAGATAAATCATAGCCATTATCTGCGATCTCTTGCTTTGGAACCATAAATGACTTGTCCGTACGCTTTCTATCTACTTCCTTATCCAGGTTCTTGAAACGTTCTATTATATCCGGAATATCGTTTTCATTTACCGGTGTGCGCTTATCATCCAGGCTATACCCATCAGCAGTCATATCGTAGAACCACACATTATCGGTTCCGCCATGATTTGTCTTTGTAAAAATAAGAACCGCAGTAGACACTCCGGCATACGGTTTAAATACACCGGAAGGCATAGAGATCACCGCTTCCAATCTGTTCTCTTCGACGATCTGTTTTCTGATATCCTTATGTGCCTTTGATGAGCCAAAAAGTACTCCATCAGGTACGATACAGGCACATCTTCCGCCCACCTTTAACATACGAAGAAAGAGTGCAAGGAATAATAATTCTGTCTTCTTAGTCTTGCATACCTTAAGCAAATCAGCAGATACTGCATCAGCATCCAGGCTTCCCTTAAAAGGTGGATTTGCAAGGATAAGAGAATATTTATCATGATCTGCATTCTGATCAGACAAACTGTCGCGATACTCAATAAAGGGATTATCGATTCCATGCGTCATCATGTTCATGGCGCCGATACGAAGCATGGTTCTATCCATATCAAAGCCATTGAACATAGAATTCATATAATGTTCTTTTTTATCCTTATCAAAGAAGATTTCTTCTTTCCTGGTCTCTTTTAAGTATTCTGCTGCGGAAACTAAAAATCCTGAAGTTCCGCAAGCTGGATCGCAGATTACATCATCAGCCTTCGGATCCACCATCTCTACCATCATACGGATGATATGTCTCGGAGTTCTGAACTGTCCGTTTCTGCCGGCAGATGCTATTTTATTCAAAAGATACTCATATACATCGCCACGTACATCTGATGACTGTGCAGAGTTCATGATTTCATAGATTTCATCCAAAGAATCTACGACCTTTGATAATAAAAGCGGAGTCGGAAGCTTAAAGATTGCATCATCCATATATTTAGAATATGCGCTGTTTTTGTCGCTATGCAGATTCTTAATAAACGGGAATACCCATTCCTGCATCACTTCATACATTCTTCCTGCCGGAAAATCATGGAATACAGACCACTTCAACTGCTTTCCATCGATCGTGCGATCGCCGATCTTAACTTCCTCCGCAAAAATACTCTTATATGGAAGGCCAAGCATAGCGCTTTCTTTTTCACGCTTATTGTCTGCGTCATCCAAATCTCTGATAAACATAAGATATGTGATCTGTTCGATTACCTCCAATGGGTTTACTAATCCACCTGCTGCAAATACATCCCAAAGTCCATCAATTTTGTTTTTTAATTCACCTGTAATCATTTAGTCCCCCACATTCCACACGTATTTCGTGTAACGGCCACCGCCGATTTTCTTAATTTCATTTTTCTTTAAAAGCACTGCCAGAGTTCTTTGCACAGTGGTATCACTGATATCCGGATTCATCTTTATAAGTTCTGCTTTCGTGATAGTTCCAATATGATTCTTTATAATCTCCCGGATTCGATCAAACTTAGACAAATTCGGATTCGTCACCAGTTTAACCCTGGATTCAAATTCCTTATAGGCATTTACCACAACGCCAAGCATATAATTTGCAAACGGCTTATAATCATTTTCATTCTCATGCCAGTCTATGGAGCTGTCCTGAAGAGCTTCATAATAGGTTTCTTTTGACTCTTCGATAATCTTTTCGATGCTTATGTACTTTCCAACAATAAATCCTGACTGGTACAAAAGAAGAAGCGTTAAGAGCCTGCTCATTCTTCCATTGCCATCATTGAAAGGATGGATACACAGGAAATCCAAAATGAACATACTCATCAGTATTAATGGATCCACCTCATTCTTTGCTCCTTTATATGCTTCACATAGCGCATCTAAAGATTGCGGGGTTTCCCATGCCGGAACCGGTTTAAATCTTATCTTTTCATTGCCATTTTCATCACGTTCACGGATAATATTGTCACTGGTCTTAAACACACCACCATCGACATTACCAATAAACTTATATAAATCTCGATGCAATTGCAGAAAGTAATTTGCATTGATCGGTATGTACTCATAACTCTCATGAATTGTATTTAATACATCACGATACCCGGCGATCTCAGATTCATCCCTGTTTCTTGGAGTTGTCTTTTCCTGCACCAGATTTTTAAGTCTGTCATCCGCAGTAAAGATCCCCTCGATTCGGTTTGAAGCCTCTGTACTTTGAATCTTGGCAATCTCTACCAGCTCGTTCAATTCATCCTTATGTACTTCGATAAACAAGCGCTGTTCGCCCTTAAATTCATGAATAAGAGTAAGCTTTTGGACAATGTCAGGCGTTAGCAGTTTCTGCCACTTTTTCTTATAATTGTAGTCTCGCATATAATTACCTCATAATCGATTCAATTTAGTCATTTTTATCTCTTACGACTTAATTAAGCTTATTTGAGCTTACTCTCTTTTCAATTTAGTGTCAAGGAATTTAATTTAGTCATTTACAGTGAATATGACAAAGTTGATGTCATTCACACATTGGTGTCAGGTAACCAATATTGGTGCCTGGCACCGGCGTCCCTTAACAGCGTTGCACCCTTATTTTCGACCTTCGCCCCAAAAACAGGGCCGGATTTTTCCTCCGCCCTGTTTATTCATTATATTACATAGGCTCAATCAGCAAAAAGCAAATCATCAATACTGTCTTTAAACGACCTGCCGTCCCATATTGGTGTTTCTAACAGTTTTAGGAAGTTCTTATCGTATGCCAGTCTATTCCAATCAGCATCTACAATAACAAATCCGTGATCCTCTCCGGTGCAGTAAAACTTCTGTCCATCCTTCCAGAACATGAAGTCCACCGTCATTGGAGGATTATCACTACGCTCCGAAAATTCTTCCCAGCGCTGAAACTTTATGAACTGGTCCCACGTCATTTTATTTGTGTTTTGTCCATCTGCTCCATGCAACATTTTTCTTTTCCCTCCATACTTTATTAATTCGACTGACCATCTCTTTTTCCCGTGGTGTCAAATAAGCAAAGCCTTTAGCATAATACCACGTTGGTGCCTGTCACCAAGATCGTGCTATTAAATTGCGGCATCTTCTAGCCCTCCGTTTTTTATTCTCTTAATATTCTTTGGATAGACCAACCTCCATTCTCCGGAATAAGCAGGCTCATTTATGCCGGTTGCCAGATATCGTTTTGAATCTCCGCTCTTATCCTTACATATCTTTATAAAATCATCGCTTATGCCAAGTTCCTTCTGATATTCACTAAAGATAAAACCTGTCTTCTGATATAAAAAGGAATTGTCATATAAGGTCAGATACTTTAACATTTTTGTTTCATTAATACTGTTCACGGACACGAGACATGAAAGCACCTCTTCCAGCCCGGCAATAAGATTCATATCCTTTATGGAGTCCGTTATCGTCCGCTCCTTATCTGTAATCCTTACGCCGCCGCCAAATTCCGGAAAGACAATACCTTCTTTCATCTGTTCTTTTACATAATGATAAGTGTACCCATCAAATTCAAAGTCGTGAAAACGTGTCTCTGAGCCAACATAAACCTCATAGAAAACCTGATCGGCAGTTCCATAATATTCAAATGCTGTATGATGTGATACATATGAAGATGGAGTGATAGCACTGGCAATTTGAAATCTGTTAGCCACTGGCCCGCCATTTTCACCGCTAAAACACGTATATAACCCATTTCGAATTTTTAGCACCATATTTTCCTTCAGAAGTTTTCCTAATGCAATCCTTGCTGTCCGTTCACTTGAATACAGGCCATTAACTTCTTTCATGGAAAAAATTGGGTATTGTAACAGTTCATAATATAAATTCATATACTCGCTCCATGATGTTAATTATTTGTCTGATTTTACTCTGTTATATGTCATCTCTATACATATTTTTAACTTACCATCATAGAGTTATCTTGTCAAGTTAAGTTTATGTATGTTTTTACCATGTTTGTTGCTACTATCGTACATAATTTAAATCATGCAACAACATGGATTCATTATAATTCCAACCGCCGTAAATAAAAAAAGCACCTTAGACTATTTCTAATCTAAAGTGCCTCGAATTATTTCGTTTTCAACTAAAACAGCACAAAAAATAACTTGGCAATATATCTAATAACATAAAAGTAAACATAAGTTACTCCCATTCCACACATAGTACCGGTTATCAGTCTGCGTACATTATTTGACATTACCAACTCAATATATTGAATAAACCAATCTGCACCCATTACCAAAATGAATGCAAATATTAAAGGCCACGCCAAACGTATACCTAGGATAATCATAATAACACTAATTATTTCACCTACAAATACTCCAGTACACCTTGCGCACAATGGAAATTGATATCCCCACAAAGAAAAGCTCCTGCTTTCCAATTGATGGCATCCAAGCCAATGACCAATTACCATCAACTTAATCCAAGCCTTATCCTTTTTGTTCATTACATCTTCCACTTGTATCCGCACTGATTGCAAACCCAATAATTTGTATTCTTTGTCTGCTTACCTTTTCCACAAGCACCACAAAGAATTCCAAGTGGACCTAACAATAAAGCTCCAAGACATCCTTTTCCCGCACTGAAATCCTTCCCCTTCGTTGTAGTTTCGTTAATAACAGTACAATTATTATTTCCGCATTTAGGGCATTTCAATTTCCTGCCTGCCTCTCTTTTTTACCAGTCAGCGGAATAAGCACTGACCGCAATCTCATCATGTTCCGGCACACTGCTGAACATGGAATATTCAAAAGGCGCTTTGCCGCCCTTGGGAAGATTCTGAATATAGGTCATACCGCCACCGACCGGTTTTCCACCCTTTTTGAAAACAATATAAACTACAACATTTGATGCATCCTTATCACTGTTGTTTGTGATTTCACCTGTGACGCTCGGTGAAAACTCATCATTGACGAAATTGACATTATCAGCAGCAAAATCCTTATCACTAACCTTCTGAGAAGCCAGAACCGAATCATATTCAGATCCGGAAACCGCAAATTCCATCGTTGCATCTGTATGCCCTTTACAGTCTACTGTATCGCCGGACATATAGATCGTCGTACCGGGCGCGATTGAAGGAATGTACTCATCCTCTGTGCCCAGAACACTTCCGTCGGGTGCCTTTACAGTTGTCGTAAGTTTCCAGAATGAAGGAACGCTTTTCGTATTCGGATTCTGCAAAGCGACCGCATATGTCGCATAGACCTGCCCTACGGAATCTGCAGGCAGAATGGTGTAGCCACTGTCCGCTATTACAAGCGGCTTCTTATCCTGTGACTTTTGATCAGACGATTCTGTTTTAGCATCACCTGTCGTTGTCCGTTTGACTTCCGTTGAAGTCCCGCATGATACCGCCATCACAGCAAAAGTCAATATAGTGACTGCAATGGCTGCTTTCTTTCGCATTTTCATAATCACTACCTCCATAAAAAAACAGCAGTAAGAAATTTCTTAACTGCTGTTATGATAAATATTTCAAACTGTAATTTGGTGTGCTGAAAGCACACATGGATGCGTTTTGTACATTCCGACGTCATTTCGTCCCAATCTGCAAGACGAAAAAAACGGCTGACGCGAATGTCAGGAGAAGAATAGTCAAAATAATGATCCACATAATTCTGAATAACCAGCTGAAAAGAGGTTTTTGATTTTGAACGCCCGGCAGTCCCCGTACGACCGGACCCCAGAGAAAGCTGACATCAATGATCAATAAAGCAATCATCAATATTAAGATCCGCCAGAAGCAAAGTTCGGCCTTTCCTGAAACATTGTCAATTTTCAAGGTAAAGGAAAAAACGATAAGCAGTGCGTATATATCGACCGCCACAAACATCTTCCATGGTTTCCCCGTTCGAAAGCCCGGCAGCGGACCGAATGGTTTTCCTCCTTCAGATGGCATCCCCTTGCCAGAATCATATTTTGGTCTGCCTTTGCTCCTGTCAGTCCGGATATTCTGCTCAAACTCCGGTTCAGGTCTGTACTTTTCCTTTAAAAGTCCTTCTTCGAAAAGATTTGTAAAGACAGCCGTCTCCATCTCTTCGACTTTCTGAAAGCGGTCCTTCGGATCAATGCGTGTTGCCTTTTCGATCACTTTTCGAAGACTGATTGCCTCCGGAAAAAGTTCCTGCAGAAGTTTTCCCAGGGCGTAGATATCCGTCCTTGCGTCAGACTGAGCAAAACCGTACTGCTCAGGTGCCGCGATCCCGTCCGTGCCTATAAGAATAGTGTCTCTGTTTGCCTCAGGCCGATAGCACTTTGCCGCGCCAAAATCTATAAGCCTTGCCTGACCCCGATCGTCAATAAGAACATTCTCTGATTTAACATCCCTATGAATGATCGCCGGATCTGCCTTGTGTAAAAATGAAAGACCTCTGCATAGATCGGAAAACCAGATGGTTCTGCTATCGATCGAAGGCAGTTCCTTCGAAAGAATATCATGAAGAGTCTGCCCGTTTATATACTCCTCCGAAACAATAACACAACCTTCCTTCTGTCTGAAACAGTCATAGACAATAGGAAAAATGGGATTGCGGTGTTCCATCAGATAATGATAGACATCATATTGCCCCTCTTCTCTCACAATGATAAGACAAAGCCTGTGATGGGTCATGTTGATCGCAATTTCTCCATCAGCAGCGTCATCATGATATAATATTTGATAGTCGTTAAGTTGATGTGGCAAAATAGATGATTTGCCATTATTATCAGTACCCATAGAACTCATAAAATCTCCATGCCATCGTAACTCTTTGACAGAAAGGATCAGCAATGCCGCGCAAAACCAAGCTTCTGGCAAACACTTTAAAAGCTGCCAAAAATGAACACGATCTCAGCCGGTATCTGGACGATCTGGATCAGGATGAAAGCTGGATCGGATTCCGGGATTATTTTTTCTCCATTCCCAAAGTCCGTGAGCAGAAGGTTGCAGATATAATCGTGCATTCAGGTCTGGATCGGACATATGCTTATCAGATTCTGAACGGTCGCCGTCAAAATCCGGGAAAAGACAAGATTATCCGTCTATGCCTTGCAGCCGGCCTTGATCTGGAAGAAACCCAGAGAGCTCTCAAAGTGAGCGGCATGCCTATCCTCTACCCCAGAGACAAAAAGGATGCAACCGTGATCTTTGCGATTGAACACGGTCTGTCGGTCATAAGCACCAACGAACTGCTCTATAAGAATGGGCTGGAGGTGCTTAATTGAGAATTTCTGCTACCCTCTTCTGCAGCTGCGGCACGACATCAGCTTCAAACCATGGGTTCTTCGCCTGCCAGCGGAAATTCAGGGGACTAGGATGCACAATCGGGAAAAATTCCGGCAGATAATCATGGAAGGCCGCAACAGTCTCAGTAAGATTTCTTTTCTTTCCCTTCAGATAGTAATCCATCGAATACTTTCCAATCAAGATTTTCAACTGAATGTTCGGCATCAAAGGTAGCATTTTAGGATGATACTCCTCGGCGATGAATTTTCTCGGCGGCAGATCTCCTGTTTTGCCCTTGCCGGGATAATAGAAATCCATCGGCAAGACAGCGATTTTCTCTGAATAGAATATAGACCGATCAATGCCCATCCACCGGATCAATTTTTCGCCCGACTTATCGTTAAAAGGGATACCGCTCTCCTCCACTTTCCGACCCGGCGCCTGTCCTATAATCAGGATCCTCGCCTGTTCGGAAGCCTGGAATATCGGAGAAATCCCGGCTTTTGTATATATCTGATTACGTGGATCCGCCTTCAGTTCTTCAGTAATTTCTTCGAATTGGGACAAAACAAATTTCCTCCGATGAATTGGTTGGAATGCAGCTTTCTCATTCATTATATCCTGTTTACCAAATATTTGGCGAAGCCAGCTGATTCTTTCATTACCTCTGAACGAAGGCTCTCCCTGTTGCTCCCGGCGCGGCATGTCCCTTCGGCACGATCATTATTTGAAGTGACTCAGCACGATAGCCGAATCCTGCGGTTCCTGCCATACCGCCATTGCTAGCCCAGTCAAGCCAGCCAAAATTCTGTGAGTGAACCCTGTAATAAATATCACAGTGATTTGCAATTTCTCCTGTCAGGCGGATCTGAATCGCCTCAAGACGTTTCGACTCTCCGGTAGTGCCGGACATCTTTCCATTTGATACCCAATTCTGCCAGCCATAATCCTGTACATGAGTGCGGTATTGAATATCTCCGCTGTATCCTGCATCTGAAAGTTCAACCCACAGAGCCTCCATTCGTTTACTCTGTCCTTCGGTTCCTGCTGACTGACCGTTCATTACCCAGTTCTGATTTCCGATATCCTGCACATGCGCCCTGTATTTCACATTACTGGATTTATATTCATGAAATGCTTGTCCTGCATATGCCGGGGCATTTCCACCGTCTTTTTCAACAAGTTCTATCTGTATTGCTTCAAGTCTGTAAGCCAGACCTGCCGTCCCCGCTTTCTCGCCGTTCTTTGCCCAGCCGAGCCATCCGAAATTTTGTGCGTGAACTCTGTAATAAATGTCATATTTTGCGGCATCCGAACCTGTCAGTTCTATCTGAATTGCCTCAAGGCGCTTTGACTGTCCTTCGGTGCCGGACTTCTGATCATTATTTTTCCAGGTCTGCCAGCCATAATCCTGTACATGCGTACAGTATTTCACGCCGAGATTTTTATCGTTAGCAATCTTTATCTGAATAGATTCAAGACGTTTTGACTCTCCTGTTGTTCCGCTGACGCCTCCGTTCTGAGTATATTTATTCTCCCATCCGATGTCCTGGATATGTGTCCTATACTGGACAGCCGGATATCCGACTTCAAAGCTGATGGAGTACTTTGTTCCCCGAATATATGTATAAAGACTTGTTTTACCTTTGGATTTAAGCGCTGTTACTTTTCCGTCCTTTACAAGGGCAAGAGACGAATCTTCGGCATGCCATCCGTTCTCAGATGGTGCGTTGTCTATTTTTACATATTCATCATGTGTATTATCTCCTGTTCCGTATCCGTTCCAGACAGTATATTTACTTACAAGGTTGGATATGGCAACAACCGGCAGTGAAGCTGATTGTCCTTCTGAACCAAGCACAATACCTGATGTGTCCATCGACACCTTACCGGCGCTTGATATATCACTGTTATTAAAAGTAATCACATGCTTAGCATTGCCGTTTGTCACCGGCGTCGCCGTAGTAACAGGATTTGAACGATAAGCAAAGTCCTGTACCCAGAAATCCTGTCCCTTATACTTTACATGGGCGATACCAACTGCGTTATATTCGCCTGAAAGCATATTTCTGCGGTGTCCCTGTCCATAATAATTGTAATTAGTTTCCTTCCACTGGTTCATTGTGTCGGTTGAGGAAGAATATCCATATGCAATATTCTCACCCTCGGCTGAACATCCATCAGGAAAAATATCAAAGCAACCACTCCCGTCCGGCCTACTATGTGAAAACCTGACCGCTATATCAGCAGCTCGCTCCATGGCTGTTTTTTCCAGCTCATAGTCATAATAAAGATCGGGCAAACCAGTCTGAGCAGCTTTACTTCCATCTTTACTGTAGTACCATGCTTCCGGACCGGTTCTGAAGCTGTTCAGCTCTGTAAGCATGCTTCTTGCTGATGACTGATCATATTGAACTTCATAGGAAATCCGTGTGATATTTTTCTCTGATATATATCCGCCCTTGCCATCTGCAACCAAAATATCATTCTTTGTCAATGTCGTACCTTCAGGAAAGGCATTTTTCTCAACACTCATAACAGAAGACGGCAGTGTGACCTTAGTTATGCTGGTATCGTAAAAAGCTGACACACCGATGGATTTCACATTCTTTCCGAATTTTACAGATGCAAGCGATTTGCATGCTTGAAAAGCACATCCATCAATATCTGTTACACTATCCGGAATAGTCAGATTCTTTAAGGCGGAATCTTCGAATGCAGAAACTCCTATTTCCTTCACATTATTTCCGATAATCAGATCTTCCAATGCATGGCTGTATGCAAATACTCCGTCATCTATAAGTGTAAGACCATTTCCCAACTTGACTTTTTTTAAGGCATAACAGTTTGAAAAAGAGCTGTATCCAATAGTTGTCACAGAATCCGGAATATCCACATCTGTAATACTTGTACATAAATTAAAAGCACCCGACTCTATAGTTTTCAGTCCGGATGGCAGAACCACTCTCTGAAGCGACCGACAGTCTTCAAATGCACATGCTTTTATAGTACTTACTGTTGACGGCAGCTCAGCAACTCCTTTTCTATCGGTATTGCAGACAAATACAGTTGTTTTATTGCGATCATATAATATGCCGTCCGATACAATCAGCTTTCCGTTACCGCTGAATTTCCATTTATTCAGTTTGATCTGCCGAAAATTAGTAGCATCAATTGCATTTACTGTATCCGGCACATTTATAGATTCGATATCCGTCCCGGAAAATACACCGCTTCCTATAGTTTCAAGCCCATTGTTCAGCTGAATACTTTTCAGTTTTGAGCAGCCTTTAAATGCATTCTGTTGAATTTCCTTTATTGTGGACGGCAGTGTCACTGAGGTAATATTCGTTTTACAAAATGCCGCCGAACCGATTACGGTTATTCCTTCTCCGATTTGAACATTTGTTATCTTGTCACTCATACTGTACCAACCCGATACAGGACATGAAAATCCCCAAAAAGTATCGGTGTCATTGTAAAAGCCCATTTTTCCTGAACCTTTTAGCGTCAGGGTTCCGTCTTTTGTGAGTGTCCAGGATATATTTTTCCCATCCTGATTATTTGATGTATCACCGCAATATCCCGATCCGAGAACATCCGACGGTGAAGACAGAAGAGTTTCGGAAGCTGACTCATACTGTAGGCCCGTATCAGATGTATTTTCCTTATCCTCTACAGAACCTATACTATAAAATCTGACTTCAGAATCAGTCTTTACTGCTTCAGATAATGCATTGAAGCTGCTTTCATCAGAGGCAAAAAGAAGATCTGCCTTTTCATCAGATTCTCCGCACCTTACCGTATATGACATCTCCCGGCAGGTAATATTATTTTTATTTAAATTAATTATTTTTTGGGAAATGTCATCTGAACCGTCCCCAGTATTTTCAGCCAGTGAATCTTTTTCAATGCTGATGCCGGCTTTATATAAAATCGATGAAAAAATGCTGTCAATTACAGCCCTGCTCCCCCTCTTTTCATCCAGAGCATTATTTATATCCGTTACATCTTCTGACAGATAGAAATTTTCTGTCACATACCTGCATGCCGCTTCAAGATCGGCTTTACTGTCTTTTTCATCGGAAAAAATGCTGTCGGAAATCAAATCGATCCTGCTTTCCGTCGTATTTTCCGCAGTCCCTCCGGTCTTGTCTGTTCCGGTCAAATTTTCTTTTGCGTTATTTACTCCCACGTTTTCTGACGCAGAGACTTCTTGTTCAGATTCATTCCCTGCATCTGCCCAAACAGCACCAGACGGCAGCATTGTCACAGTCAACATTACCGCCATCCCAAGAGCTAACCACTTCCCTCTCCTCATATTCATTTTCTCCTTTCAGAAAACAAATTGATAATTTTGATTACATTGCCAGAATGTGTTTTGGACATTCCTATCATCTAAATGCCAATAGTGCTGTTTTCCCCTCATTAAAAACAACTCTAATTTGTATTCTAATAGTATTGATTCAATAGTCAAGTCCACGTGAACAGTTCCAGGTAACCGATGTCGATATTAAACTTTACTGAATCCAGAGCAAAAAATTAACCCCTCTGTGTCCAAAATATGCTTACCACTTCAGAAGTAGTTCGGTAGGATCACCCCCCGCCTTCGCGGGGAGCACCTACTAATACAATTCGGGTCTTACCTGTTTACAGGATCACCCCCGCCTTCGCGGGGAGCACATGCCAACACGCCTGCAAAGATCCAGTCCGAGAGGATCACCCCCGCCTTCGCGGGGAGCACCCAAATGAAATGGTTCTGACAGTCCACAGATGGGGATCACCCCCGCCTTCGCGGGGAGCACTGAGATATTCTGATCCACGGACCAGAGCTTCTGGGATCACCCCCGCCTTCGCGGGGAGCACCGGTTAACCTTTTGAATCGGTACGCGCTCGCCGGGATCACCCCCGCCTTCGCGGGGAGCACGGAAAAAGCAGAAGAGTAAATGGCTACAGGATAGGATCACCCCCGCCTTCGCGGGGAGCACTTTGTGCTTTCCTCAGTCTTTCCATATGTCGTGGGATCACCCCCGCCTTCGCGGGGAGCACTTTGCCATTTTTTTCACCCCCTTCCGCTACAGAGGATCACCCCCGCCTTCGCGGGGAGCACCAAGAGTGATACATCCACGAACGGAAATGCCGGGGATCACCCCCGCCTTCGCGGGGAGCACTAAAAAGGAGATTAAGAAATGAAAACAACAGTAGGATCACCCCCGCCTTCGCGGGGAGCACAAAACGACACCGATAAAAAATCTTGAAAAAGAAGGATCACCCCCGCCTTCGCGGGGAGCACTGGTAAAAATTATTCCAGAACCTTGCCTTGCCGGGATCACCCCCGCCTTCGCGGGGAGCACCGGCTTGGACGGTCAGTCATCTCTGCCGATGCGGGATCACCCCCGCCTTCGCGGGGAGCACTTTTGATGTCACTCATTGGTTTTTCCTCCTGTAGGATCACCCCCGCCTTCGCGGGGAGCACTTCATTGAGAACCTGTTCCAACATCGGAAGAAAGGGATCACCCCCGCCTTCGCGGGGAGCACCCTCCGGCTCCCGATGTGACCGCTACGGTCTCGGGATCACCCCCGCCTTCGCGGGGAGCACCACTTGCTCTCGGAGATAGGGTTCTCAAATACAGGATCACCCCCGCCTTCGCGGGGAGCACCCGATATTCGCAACGACAATTACCGGACTTGAAGGATCACCCCCGCCTTCGCGGGGAGCACTTCCACAGAAGTGGCTAGAGAGCCAGCTGCAGGGGATCACCCCCGCCTTCGCGGGGAGCACACGCACGTCATCCCGCTCCGGGAGGGGTTCTCAGGATCACCCCCGCCTTCGCGGGGAGCACCAAGGTTAAAAAGATGGTAGGAGACATGGATTAGGATCACCCCCGCCTTCGCGGGGAGCACTTATCCATGGGCACCTCCTAGCATCCGAGATGGGGATCACCCCCGCCTTCGCGGGGAGCACTGACAAATTGTACGTTGATCGATGCAAAACATAGGATCACCCCCGCCTTCGCGGGGAGCACATAAATACAGAGTTGCTCTTTCCGGAGTATCTGGGATCACCCCCGCCTTCGCGGGGAGCACAGGTATGAAACCAAATATTGAGAAATCAGGGAGGGATCACCCCCGCCTTCGCGGGGAGCACTTTCCCTGAGGAGTAATGGCAAGTCCTATTCTGGGATCACCCCCGCCTTCGCGGGGAGCACAAGAAGAGGGTTTCTTCTCGGACCCGTTTGACAGGATCACCCCCGCCTTCGCGGGGAGCACGGATATTTTCAACCTTAACGGATTTTGATTTTAGGATCACCCCCGCCTTCGCGGGGAGCACCCATTCGTCTGGATTGCAGTCGATGCCATAGTAGGATCACCCCCGCCTTCGCGGGGAGCACGCCTGCCTTGCAAGGCGCTCGCCAACGATTGCGGGATCACCCCCGCCTTCGCGGGGAGCACATCTGTTAACCTCTCCGGAATTCCCGCGAACGAGGATCACCCCCGCCTTCGCGGGGAGCACAGTGATGTTTTTATCTTTCCAAGGTACATCGTAGGATCACCCCCGCCTTCGCGGGGAGCACTATTGGAGGTGGAACGGCAAAGGAAGTTCAGGAGGATCACCCCCGCCTTCGCGGGGAGCACGAGATGAGATATAATCTCTCATCTCCATTTTTAGGATCACCCCCGCCTTCGCGGGGAGCACGAGAAAATCACTCCACGTTCTGCCAATGATACAGGATCACCCCCGCCTTCGCGGGGAGCACTTTGATCTTATACTTCTGCAGGTCATTGGCTGAGGATCACCCCCGCCTTCGCGGGGAGCACAGATCCTGAAGGAAGTAAAGACGATGAATTTTAGGATCACCCCCGCCTTCGCGGGGAGCACTCAAAGCCCATAAGAACGAGGGGCACAATTATTAGGATCACCCCCGCCTTCGCGGGGAGCACCGGAGATAGGATTCTCAAATACATTATCTTTCAGGATCACCCCCGCCTTCGCGGGGAGCACTAAGTAGATCGGCTTATCTTCCTGATGAGTTCAGGATCACCCCCGCCTTCGCGGGGAGCACTACAATTTCACACTGTAGAAGATCTTCTTCGAAGGATCACCCCCGCCTTCGCGGGGAGCACAGATAAAAGATCCCATAAAATCAAGCTTTATAATAACGTTCGCATCAAAAAATATTTAGTTTATCCGCAAGACGATATATCAATCTTGCATCTTCTAATGCCCGATGAGGAACTTCCTCTTCAATGCCATATGCCTTCAGTGATGTTGCCAGTCTGTAATTGGCTTGGAATAATTGCTCTTTTCTTACTAGCTCAAGTAAGTCAAAGACCTGATTCGATAAACATGTTAATCCATGTCTGTTAAGAGAAGCATTTAAAAAATTAATATCAAACTTTATGTTATATCCAACTATGGTTTTCTTGTCCAAGAATGTCAAAAGGTCTTTAAGTGCTGTTTCTTCTGCGACGCCACATTGAAGCATCTCATCCGTTATTCCGGTCAGTTGAATAATTTCCTTGGGTATAGACTGATGAATCTGAATAAATCTATGAAACTCTTCTAAAGAATCTCCCAATTGATACAATGCCCCAATCTCAATAATAGAATCTTTTTCCGGATTAAGACCTGTGGTCTCGATATCAAGAAAAACATATTGTTTGACCTTCTCAGTTTTTGATTCTACCTCGATATTTTCTTTGGCCGGCGGCTTTACCGCTGACGCTTGAAAAATTTTATGTAATTTATAAGCTGAACTGAATCCTTTCTTTAACTGTTCATTTTCCTCTTTTCTTTTTAAGGGCAAAAGTACTAATGGAATACCATCGCTATCAATACTGGATCGATCTGAATTAAATGTTTGAAATTGATATCCAATTTCATTGTGGTAGGCATAACTCAAAGTACATGCGCCCGTGCCTGCGGAATCACATACGCGTTTCCACAAATACTCTCTGATACGCGTGCTGAAATTTCCAATGTAAACACCTGCAGAAATTTCCTGCATCCATTTTGTCAGATCTCCACGTAAGGAAGGCGGCACATTCTTCAAAGTAATTACTGTAAAAGGCATCAGTTACTCCTTACTGTAATTAATTCCATAAGCAACCATTCCTTCTTTATCATCCCATAAATTCAACGGTTCCATTTCTATCCGTTGATCTGAATCGATTTCCAACAGATACTGTAAATCTTTCACAATTCTCGTGAGTAGCTTTCCATTCGAAAATAAATCTCGTACTCTCAGTCGTGCCAGACGCCCAACATCATCGCCCGGTTGATATGCTGCCGCAACCTCAAATGCTGCCGGAATCGTTAATTCCGCTTTATATAAGTCTGCGATATCATAGACAAAAGATAAGTCATGACCAGTATGAACAAAACCCAAACCCGAACAAAGTCCAAGGGCACAAATAACGCTATGGACAACACCATATAGAGCTACATTTGCCGCGGATAGTGCCTGATTAATTGGATCACTGCCTTCATAGTTATCCGGATCATATTCTCTTTTATCCCATTGTACTTGGTATTGCTTAGACAGCTTTCGATACACCCCGCGAACTCTGGCGCCCTCGTGGGCTCTCAATTGCTGCATGGTCAGTTCACTGACATCCTCATCAGGAAAACGCAACTGATACATTTTCCTAGCAATCCTAAGCCTGGTCTTAGTATTGGTCACAAGCTTTGCCTGCTGCTCCAAAAACCGCGTCGTTCTTGCCAGAGATCGACCATGTGCATATTGGCGTACACCTCTTTCTCCAACCCACACCATACTGCTACCTGCATCGCCCAGAAGCTCTACTGCTCTATGGCTTATATCTGTTCCGGGTCCAAGGAAAAAAACTCCAATAATCGCAGCCGGTATCTTTACTGTTCCTCTGGAATCGCTTACGGTCACAGCCCCATCTTGGCGATTGATCACAGCATGTTCCACATAAATAAAAGTAACGCGGTCACTAATCTGAGGAAGTTCCTGCAACTTTGTTTTGCTTATTGTTTTGTTCATTCGCACCTCCAGATATATATAATCTGCATTTGAGATGTTCGTGGTAAACACTAAGATTTAACCGGTATTATAGTAAGCATTCCGCATCCATATGCTTTTTCTTTTCCAATCCCCTTCGTCATCGCTTTTAGGAACAATTCAATATCTGTGACCTCAAGCAATCCTTCAAAGGTAACTACTGAAATGTGTACATCAGGATGTCCCTTCTTTCGAAGAAGCTGATAAGAACGATCTGTAATCTGATATTTCCCCGGAATCAGTCGAAATCCATTTGCATCTGCCTTTTTCTCAAGAAATTCCAACTGTTTGTCTGCAGTAACATGTGGATACACCTTTCCACGTCCACCAGATTCTCTTGCGACAGAATGCGTTGGATTAAGCACAACCTTAAAACGATATAGTTTGTCCGTCTTGATAGATGAAAGAAATTGCGAATAATCCTTGCTTTCTGCAGTGCCCGAAACTCCATATTTTTCAAAGCGATCAAAATCCGGTTTTTCTTCACTTACAACCAAAAGATAAGTTTTTCTACCTATATGATCAAGTCTCCACAACTTGCGAGTACGTACGCCGCTTTCAACTTCCTTTGGAAAACTAGCCTCGACCCAATTATGATACGCACCGACATGAGTAAGATCATGTAATTTTTGACGATTGCCAATGTCTAATTCAACACGTGATAAATACATACCTAGCCCCCTAATGCTGCAAATGCATCATGCTCTTGTACATTTGTAGACTTCTGTATTGTTGTCGACGACTCCCTCCGCAGACTATAGTTTCTCCCATGATAAGAAAGCGAAACAATAGCATCACGACGGAGTTTCCCTTCTGCAGATGGAAGAAGGATTTCGTCTGCGTAAATATGGAGCCTTGCAGATTTCCGTTTCTTCTGTACACTCTCAATAGCCTGCCACGGAAATTCCTCAAGTAGCTGAATCGGATCACCTTTTACAATTCCCTGCACCAAATCAGCTGGAACCGGGCATGACCTTCTTCCCATAAATAACTGAAAATAAGGTTTTTTCAAAGCATTGCCAATTTGATTGATCCATTCCTCATTTTCACTCGAAATAACTGCAACAAACACTGCATCTTCAATATATTTACGATGGGTAACATAGGTTCTTATTTTTTTCCCATCTCTTTGATGTGCTGTCTGATAATCATCAATGATTTCTCCAGGTTGATCTATCCGCACAGCAAAAAAAAGATCATTAAGAGAACGAATCTGTTCGTTATCTCTACGATATCCTAATGCAGCTGCAACCATACCAATTACAGCACTCTTCGAAGGATAAAAATCCGTATGTCGAATCTCAAAGTGAGAAGATGTACCCCAGGCCTGAAGCGGTCCAGAGAACTTCAAAATAATTGATTCCACAGTTTCCTCCTTTTATCCAAGAAGCGACTTAACCTCATCCAAACCTGAAAGTAGAGCAGCAAGATCTGGTACTTCCTTTCCTTCTACCTGTTCATCAAGTGATGTTGTCGTAACATATAATGTAAGAATCGGCTTTTGTACAAACTTTTCTACTTTTCCCAGTTCCCTGAACAATCTTTTAGTAGATTCCTCAACATAACCTGAAGTCGAACGGACCGGGGTTTCAAAAGCACCAACAAGACTTACTGGGCGATCTGATCGAAGCGTGATCATCAAAGTTTGCGGAAGGGTTTCATTTGCAAAGGTATTGATCTTTCCGGTAGGCATGGAATTTGAAAATGCCTCTATAAACAACTTCAATGCATCTACCGTCTTTTCTACACTCCCTAATTGCTTTTCAAATTCATGAACAGCTACGTTTGCATATCTATACAGTGTGGAAGAATTATATTCAATCGTTCCAAGCATTCCTGCACCAGCATTATCTTCCTCAGAGCGATCATCCATTGCTGTATAATAATCGTATTCTGTCTGTACAGCATGAGTAGAAATGGCATGCGCAACCTGAGCGGATGCATCTTCATTTAGAGATGGATCATCTGCAACCATTCGTCCAAATAAAGCAATGTCAATCTCCGGATTTTCCTTCAAAATATTCTGCAGCACTTCACTACTTTCCTCATGGTCAATTGCAGCCTGAGCCAAAGCTTGTGCCTGGTGCTTTCCCATGAAAAAAAGTGCCTTTGCTTTGTTATCCTTATCCAGCTTGATACCCGCCTTCTTGATGACATCTACCGCGAGTTTCTCTGTTTCCTCTGTGGAAAAGGAAGGATCTATCTTGGATATTTCATCTGCTACATAGCCCACAACATCTTTTGTTCTGGTTCCTACTGTCTCTCTTCCGGACTGAATGAAGTAATCCCGCATTGCCTTTTTCCAGGATTGTGAACTTACACGAGCTCTCTGTACACCGCCATATTGTGCTGTCTTCGGGCTTCCTGAATCATCACGATTTACATTCGAAGGCGGTAAAGTCTGAATCGCATGGATGTCTAAGAAAAGTCTTTCGTTACTCATTTGTTGTTTCCTCCTTTGTATTGTTTAAAACTCCTGTATAATAATCCTGAGCCCAACGGAAACAGATGCTCCGCTGATTTCCTTTTTGAAACCAAAATAAATCCTTTGCCAACTGTGGGAAGTTTACTGTGATTTGATTCTTACTTTTTGCGATTTTAAGCAGCTGTCTTAAGTGATAAATCAACTCCTCATATGTTTGAGAAGAAATCAGTGCATTAAATCTTCGATCAAGTGCTTCTCCATTTTCTGTCGTTCTACCAAATCGTATTGATTTTCCGATAGACCCTTTGAAACCATCGTCCTCCAAGACCTTTGAAGATGATCCCTGCATACATAGTGCATACAACTGCAACGTAGAATAGACTGCCCGTTCTTCAAACGTTTCTTTACCATTTATTGATAAATATTCCGTTGGCATTTGTTCAAAAAAGAATGGCCAGATATTTGTTGCTTCCGCCAAATCTTTACCTATTGTATTGCGAAAATTGGCCAGGATGGCTGCACTTCGTTTTTGATACTCACCACCATCCTGCAGTTTGCGGATTGCTTTGGAAACCACAGCTTTGATATCATTCTCCATTTCATCCTCTTTCTTATCCTAATTTTTTCCATACAGCATTCTTAAATTTTGCATAGGCGTTAAAAATATTAAACTGGCGATCATTCTTTTGGATACCACGATAATCTCTAATGGATGCCGTGTGCATCACTTTCTCACCCTGTGCCAAAAGAAGACGTTTTAATGTATCATGCCACTCTTCTTCCTTTATTGCCTTTTCGTCACCCGGCTGAATGGAAGCCAGCCAATTATTGAATGGATCATTTAATTTCTGATAAAACTTCTCTGTTTCCACTGAAACAAATACTGGTTTTTTCTTTGAATCAATCGCTCGAATATCTGCTATATCCTGCAAGAAATATCGGTAAATCTCAACAGCAGGTTTCGTCACATTTTCAATAATATCATTGATTCGTACCAGCCAGCCATTATCTGTGTCATCTATAGCAATTAATTCATTCATACTGAGCATATCTGTAATCTCATCAATTGGAAGCCAAGATGTGGCATTCCCATCGTCCTGCATACTGATAGCACAGATTGAAATCCTTCGGTTTTCCCTTATTCTTTTTAACTGATTCAAAATTACAGGCCTTTTTACACCATCCGGACCATTTTCATTTGCTTTTAGCATAATAGTTCCAAAAGACCTCCACATGGCCTGTTCTGGTCTATGTTTCCTGGGAGTCTGATGTCCTTTATCCGGTCCATCCTTGTTAAGTCTCCACATTGTCATCGGCTCGATAAAATGATCCATATGTGCAATCGAAGCAACTTTTGCAATCTGAATCGCGGCAGGCTGTTCTGGTGTCCAGGATGGATCTATGAATGCCGCACGACTCCAATTTGTATAGAGTTCCGCATAATTAGAGATTCGTCTCTCTCTTAGCAGACTTTTCACATTATCCTCACCGGAATGTTCCCAACACGGATTCTGGATGTCAATATGATCCTGAGCATTTGGCGGATAGGGAATATCATTTAGTAACAAAGTTTCAAATAGATTATTCCCTTTGATATAAATGCCGCCTATATCAAATAGCCATCCTTTTGATGCTTGCTGCCCTTTAGCTAACAGGCTCGTCTTATCGGCGGTTCCTGCATAACCCTGCAAAGTTAAAAGCCAACGCATCAACTGTGCCTCAGTCAGTTCACTCTTCCATCCGTCTGTTTTATTCTCAGCTGTTCCCTTGGCAATCGGTGAGAACAGTGCAATTTTGTTTTCACTCTCTGAGATTAGCAGGTTGACTGTTTTCCCCGTCTTCGTGGTTGGCTTTTTTCCTGATGGGACAAATTCCATCATCTCTTCCTTTGTTACTTGATAAAATGGAAATTTCTCATCCAGAAGATAAAAATGATCTTTCCATTTTTCCAAATATGTACAAACAATTTCAGGAAATCTTCCCTGTTCCCTGATATTATCCCAGGTACGATCAAGATCTATCGTATAATCATCGATATCATCCTCATCCACCGGTTCAGTTTGTACCATACGGTCATCCAATGTTATGTATGGATAGGGATTTCCATCAGCATCAAATCTCGAAAATACAGTCTCTACAATTGCAAGCAATAAACGAAGCATCGCGAAATTCTGTGTTTCCATCTCACCGGCAAGACATTGATAATCCTGAGCATTCCTGAAAAGTTCCATTAACGACACTTCCTTCTGCTTCTCGCCTCCCATAGGAAGTACCGGTATCCAGGGCTCATCCAATAGATTAAATCTACTCATATTCCTCCTTCTTCTCCATTCTTAATCCATACTCTGATGAATAGTGCAAAACTGGTCCATCATCACCAAGTTGAAACTCTCCTTTCTCATCAAAAATTATTCCAAGTGCTCCCTTTAACCATGGTTGTTTCTGCCATACTGGCAAGTTCATTCTGTTATAATCCTCTAAGAGGCGAATCACATGGCTGAGCCCACCAGCCATCCGAATCATTCCACTGGAAATACGTAGAGACTGAGTTGCAATCTTCTTAGCAATCAGCGGATCATTGATCGATGAAGATATATCATGTGCATCCTTCAAATTATCTGAAAAAAGGCAATATCCGTCTCCACAACGACGTACAGCTATTACTTCAATGGTTTCATCAATATCTCTTACTTTAGCATATGATTCCTCATCAGTTGCCGAAACATCTGGAGTGTTTAGCCAACCAATCAGATTATTCTTCTCAGGACAAATGCGTGTCCTGGGATTATCGATACGGTAAGCTTCTGCCTTCTGTTTTTGATTCATTTCCTGATTAATAAAGTCATCTTCCCACTTACAATATTGTGCATTTAATCCCGGTGGGAGATTCATCGTCACATTACTAATATCATAAACCTTTTGTACTAAAGGAGAAACATCATCCGGTATCCGAATTTCATCCTTAAGAAAATATTGTGTTCGTGCAAGAAGGCATGCTCCATAAATAAGTTCTGATCCATGCTCAAACTTCATATCCGCATTTTTTCCAAGCACATAAGTCGTTGGCGTCTGATGTTCCTTTGGCCGCTTAATATCATGTCGATGAAGACGCCCGATTCTTTGGAGAAGGAGATCCACCGGGCATAGATCTGTTATCAAGACATCGAAATCAATATCTAATGATTGTTCGATGACTTGTGTACCAATGATTATTGCTCTTTCGGGGCGAACTGCATCTTTCCCTATCATCTGCGTTAAATGATTTTCCTTATCTATTCGATCCGTTGCAATAAAGTTTGCATGCAACAGTTCTACAGGAATATTCGGAAAAAGTTTTTTACATTCCACTGTAATATCCTGGGCTCTCCGCACTGTATTAACAATGATTCCAAGAATGCCACCAGACTGAATCAGTTCACCTATTAATTGAAAAAGATTTTCCTCAGAACAAGTTTTAATAGAAACCTTTTTGGGTCGCTCTGCCGGGAATTCAGTTGTCTGTCTGACAGCATTTCCATCGGTATATGTCAATAAAGGATATGCATCCGTATCCAGATTCGCTCCGTTCAAATCAATTTCTCTCTTTTTCAATCCTGCACCTTTCAAATAGGATTGAACGAATTCTGCTCTCTTTGCTTTCGGCAAAGTTGCGGAAAGCAGAATGACAGGAACACCATAAGTTCCCATCCAAGACAATGCTTCTGACAAATATTGACTCATATAGGCGTCATAGGCGTGAATCTCATCCAGAATAACCACTTTCTTGTCAAATCCCAGATGTCTCAGCATAAGATGCTTCTGCTTCAAGGCAGCCAAAAGAAAATTATCGATTGTTCCAACCACATAATCATCCAGAGCAGATGTCTTTCTTCCGGCAAACCATTGATTGACCTGAACCTGACTCTCATAAGATTCATCATTTGCCATATTTGAGGATAACTTTTGCATGAGTTCATTAAGATATGCTTTCCCATGCTGTAACCGTAAAGAAGTCGTTGTTTCATACTCATTTGACACGCTGGTCAGCCATTCATAAACCCTCGAAAACATACTGTTTGATGTTGCCTGTGTTGGCAAGCCAAAGAACAGACCGCTTCTACCTGACTTTGCTGCAAGTTGTTCAGCACAAGCCAGTGCGCTCTCCGTCTTGCCCCCTCCTGTTGGCGCTTCAATTATCACAAGACCGGGTTTGTAAATCATCTGAACTGTATCAAAGATAATTCTCTGAAATTCTCTTGGGTGAAATCCAAAACGTTTCTCATAGAGTAAATCAGCATTTTCAGGAAGGTGTACCTTAAACGGAATTGTCTGATACCACTTCTTAATTCCTACTAAAAAGCGTTCCTGAAGATCAGGAACAGTCTCCTGATCGATTGGAATTAAAGGAAAGAAATTCTCATTACTGACAATCCAGTCTGCAACAATTACCAGACCACACAGTTGAACCTGGTCAGGCATCGTCAATTTAGGTAAATTGGAAATACTGCAGATTCCAGATTCTTCCAATGCCTGTTGTACGATTTGTTCTTGTACGCTTTTCCAAAGCTGATATATATCAGATTTGGGATTTTCTGATTGATAATAATTTTCCAGATATGCTTCCTGATTTCTATATATTTCTACTGAATCTGCTGGCATTCCGTGGTGTGCACCGATAATAGAAGATATATCGTCTAAAACGCCCATGCGATACAGAATTACTTCCCCTGCAATAGCATGCGTTGTCTGTGTCTGTGCATGCAACTTCTGAAATCGTTCTGCAATTTCACATATCCCTGTAAATCCATTTCGCTCAAGGCGTTCCAATAATTGCTGATCCAAGTCTTCAGATGAGGAATACCCTTTTTGCGTTTGAAAAGCAGGAGTTGCTTTCCCCAGGTCATGGATAGCGGCTAGAAAAGCTATCGTGGCTTCTGCCAGTTCTTCTGATCCATTCTCCATATCACTAATTATATTCCTGCGCTGGCCTTCACATATCCAATGATTCCATAGCCAGCTGGCGACATTCATTGTGTCACTTAAATGGACTGAAAGTGGTAACCACATCAAGTTACCATTCGTATCACTTTTCTTCGCCCATAAAGATCTTATTACTGTATCGATTGATGTGACTGACATTCTATTTGCCTCCCCTAAAGCAAACGAAACCTACTCCGCATACCTTCCTAAACTCATACTTCCCTCATTTATCCAACCCTTTTTTGCACTTAGGATATATGCTTCGTCTCCTTAACATGGAATTCTGACTCCATTATATAAGTCCGGCTTCCTCCGTTCAATGATTAATGCGGAAGAATGAAAGAATACAATACCGATGCAATATCGATGCTAGGCACCGGTATACGCTCTACTAGGTCTGCTTTTCTTAACTACTACAAATTTCTATAAAAAATATGGAAAAAGTAGCATAATGATAGTTAGATTTCTTGGAAAAAGTAGCAAATACTGTCCTTATTTTATAGAAAAAGTAGCATTGGAAGAAACTTATGCCTAAGAGAACCGCAGAAACAGCAGTCTGAGATTGGTTAAAAGATAACAAAAACAAATTTTGATCGTATCAAAAATTGCTTTTTATGGACAACTTCCTCTTCTGGTGCATTCCCGCTATCATAAGCAAGAGACCTGCCGGCAAGATTTTTGCTGCCGGGAGGGTGAACTTCATAAAGAAACCGGGAACTATCACTTTCTTTTTTTTGAACATTCCATTCACAAGCGCCCTGGCGCAAGTCTCAGCTGAAATTGCAAATGGCCCGTACTCGTCGTTTCCGCCAGCCTTTTTGGAGAAGCCGGTTTGAACCGGCCCCGGACAAAGGGCTGATAAGGTTACATGAGAGCCCGACATTTTAAGTTCCTCCGCGACAGACCGGGTAAGTGACAGGCAGTATGATTTCGTAGCGTAATAGACGGCCATTCCGGGACTGCCTGGCATATATCCGGCGGAAGATGCTACATTTACAAAAAAGCCCCTGTCTCTTTCCGTCAACATCGGCAGAAATTCATGCATTACATTAAGAGTTCCGATGGAATTAGTCTCAGTCTCTGCGCGCTCCTTGTCCGCGTCATTATCGAGAAAATAACCGATCGTGCCAAATCCCGCCGCATTTATGATCACATCCGGACAGATAGATCTTGAAATAAGTTCCTCCTTCAGCTGCCTCACGCTGTCAATTTTCCCAATATCGCAGCTAATGCAAAGCGGCCGCGCGCCGGATTCTTTTTCTATGGTGTCGGAAGCCAGGTTCAGCCTATCCATACTTCTCCCCGACAGGACTATATCATATCCGCGTCTTGCAAGTATCCGCGCCGACTCGAAGCCTATCCCTGAGCCCCCACCCAGTATCAGTGAAATCATAATAACTCCTTATACTAAAAAAAGCCGGAGCATTGACTGCTCCGGCTGCTTTCCGGAAATTAAGTGTTTCCGATCACAGGAAGACGTATTTCAGGATGAAGAGAACCGCCAGCACATACATAAGCGGCGTGATCTTCTTCTTGTCCTTCATCACGAGATTTCCGATCGTATTGATGATCACATAAGAGATGACTCCGATAGAGATTCCCTCTGCTATGGAATAAGTGAGCGGCATTGCAAGCACTGCAAGATATGCCGGGAAGGCCTCTCTTATGTCTCTGAAATTGATGTCAAGGATCGCAGACAGCATCAAAAATCCTACATAGATAAGTGCCGGCGCCACGGCGAATCCCGGAATCGAGATGAATACCGGTGCGAAGAAAATTGCGACAAGGAAGAGAAGCGCAGTCACTACGGAAGAAAGTCCCGTACGTCCGCCGGCTCCTACTCCGGCTGATGATTCCACATAAGTCGTAGTTGTGGACGTTCCAAATACAGCGCCGGCGCAGGTTGCTACCGCATCAGCTAAAAGCGCATTCTGTACTCTCGGAAGCTTGCCTTCTTTATCGAGCATTCCTGCTCTGTCAGATACACCTATCAATGTTCCTATCGTGTCAAACATATCCACGAAGAAGAAGGAGAACATGACTACTAAGAAATTTACAAATCCGACATTTGCGAAATCCACGTTGAAACACTGCCCGAATGTCTCTCCCAGTTTTGAGAAATCGGTAATTCCAAGCTTAGACGGGAATACTGAAGCAAAAAATACAGAGCCCTTTGCAGATGCCTTGTAGATGCCGTCAACAATCTTATAAGATCCAGGTCTATACACACCGGCAGCCTCGAATATCATTCCGAGAACCCATGTGGATATAATTCCTATAAGGATGCTTCCCTTTACATTCTTGATTTCAAGGATTGCGATTATTGCAAGACCGATAAGAGCCAGCAACGCGCAGATACCTGCCGTATGCCAGTTGCCTCTGAAATTGCAGACGGTGACAAGCGTGCTTGAATCATCTGCGACGATCTTCGCATCCTGAAGCCCTATGAATGCTACGAACAGACCAATTCCTGCGCCAACACCCTTCTTCAGTGTAAAGGGGATTGCGTTGAAAATAGCTTCGCGGACCTTTGTAAGGGAGAGTACGATAAAAATTACGCCTTCTACAAATACCGCAAACAATGCGACCTGCCAGGGATATCCCATATTGCCGCATACAGTAAATGCAAAATATGCATTAAGTCCCATTCCGGGAGCCAGGGCGAAAGGATAATTCGCCATCAGCGCCATGCAGAGAGTACCTACAAATGAAGCGAGACATGTGGCTATAAGCACAGCCTCACTGTCCATCCCTGCGGCAGAGAGCATCTGGGGATTTACAGCCAGAATATAGGCCATAGTCATGAAAGTAGTGATTCCGGCCAGAACTTCTGTCTTTACATTAGTCCCGGCTTCCTTTAATTTGAAAAACTTTTCCATTCTTCCTTCCTCCGAATTTACTGAATATCAGGCTTTCTTTTCAGCTTTTTTATCTTTTTTGTCCGCAGTTTCAGCTGACTTCTGAGCATCCTCAGGCTTCTCTACAGCTGAAATTGCTGCCTTCTGCATGGGGATACGGCAGTTCTTGTTTGACCCGAACTCTACGATCACGGTATCATCCTGTATATCTATGATGACTCCGTAAAAGCCGCTGGTCGTAAGCACAGTGTCGCCAACAGCCATGGAATTTCTCATGGCATCAGCTTTCTTCTGCTCCTTACGCTGGGGAAGGATCATGAAAAGATACATGGATCCGAAAATGATAACTATCCAGATGATGAGCATAAGTCCGCCGCCTGCTCCTGCGCTGCCTCCGGCACTGGCTGCATTTAATATTAAATTCATTACTTACCTCCTAAAAAAACAAAACCGCTATAATACTACATTAAAAAAATAAGCCTTGCAAGATGGTTTTTACAGATCTTTTCCCTCTTCTTTGGACTGCCGCATATTAAAAATCATTTCCCTCTTAAAGGATTCATACCTGTCCTCCTCAATGGCAGTCCTTATTTCCTCCATTAGATGGTTGTAAAAATAAAGATTATGGAGAACGCAGAGTCTCATCCCAAGCATTTCCTTCGCCATCAGAAGGTGATGGATGTATGCCCTCGAATATGTCCTGCAGGCCGGACAGCCACAGCCCTCCTCAATGGGCTCCATCTCGCTTTGAAATCTGTGATTCTTGAGATTCAGCTTACCCTTGTGAGTATATACATTTCCATGCCTGCCATTTCTGGTCGGATATACACAGTCAAAGAAATCCACTCCTCTGCCGACCGCTTCAAGTATATTCTCAGGTGTTCCTACTCCCATGAGGTAAGTGGGCTTATCCTTAGGAAGTATCTGAGTGACTGTCTCAATGATCTGATACATCACATCAGCTGTCTCACCGACCGCGAGGCCGCCTATCGCGTATCCGTCCAGATCCAGATCCACGATTTCTTTTGCCTGCTCTGTCCTGATATCGGGATAAATGGCGCCCTGATTGATGCCGAAAAGGAGCTGATGGGGGTTCAATGTATCATCCCGTCCGTTTAATTCTTTCATTTTCTGAGCGCATCTTTTCAGCCATCTGGTGGTTCTCTTCACGCTTGGTATCACATAATCTCTGTCCGCTGTCGACGGAGGACATTCGTCAAATGCCATGGCTATGGTCGAGCCTAGATTAGACTGGATCTGAATGGATTCCTCCGGTCCCATGAAAATCCTTCTGCCGTCTATATGGCTCTGAAATGTCACGCCCTCTTCCTTTATCTTTCTCATTCCGCTTAGGGAAAAGACCTGAAAGCCGCCAGAGTCGGTCAGGATCGGCCGGTTCCAGACCATGAATTTATGAAGTCCACCCAGACTTCGTATAAGCTCGTCACCCGTTCTCACATGAAGGTGATAAGTGTTTGAGAGCGCGACCTGAGTTCCTATATCACGGAGGTCATCAGTAGACACAGCGCCCTTAATAGCGCCGACGGTGGCGACATTCATGAAAAGCGGAGTCTGCACTGTCCCGTGGACAGTCACAAACTCCGCGAGCTTCGCCATGCCGTCAGTATGAATTAACCTGTATTTAGAATTTAACGACATGAAATATTCCTTATCAAAAAACCTTATTCCTTATTACAAAAACATCTCAAAAAATAATAGTCTTCATCGCAGAAATTCATTTTTTAAGCTGTCATTTTTTACAAAAAGCTCAATGTTCGCCGCCGTTTTTTACTTATAGAACTCTCTCAACGAATCAAGCTTCGATGACATATTTCTTAGAAGCATATCTGCCACTGTTATGGCTGCCATGCTCTCTACCACCACCACGGCTCTCGGCACGATAACAGGGTCATGCCTGCCCTTTATTTCTATAGTTTCATCAGTGCCGTGGTCACTCACTGTCTCCTGCTGTTTCGAGATGGAAGGAGTCGGCTTTACGGCCGCTCTTATTATTATCTCGGATCCGTCCGACATCCCGCCAAGCATTCCTCCGGAATGATTCGAAGACTTTTTCACCCTGTCTCCGTCCATGTAAAAGGGATCATTATCCGTACTTCCACGGCTTTTTGAAACGGAAAAACCATCGCCTGCCTCAAATCCCTTTACAGCTCCGATGGACATCACAGCCTTCGCAAGCTCGCTCTCCAGTTTGTCAAAGACCGGCTCGCCGAGGCCTGCGGGCGCTCCGCTGATCCTGCACTCTATGACTCCTCCGGCAGAATCCAGATCTGCCATACATTTCTTAAGATATTCCTGAGCTTTATCAGAAGCATCCTTATCCGGCATACCCAGAGGATCTGATGGAAGATATTCTGGATCGAACTTATCTATTTTTATATCTCCAATACTTGAAGTATAGGCTATGACATTTATTCCGAGCTCAGAGAGGATCTTTTCTGCCACGGCTCCGCCTATGACTCTTCCTATGGTCTCTCTGCCTGATGAACGGCCGCCTCCGCGGTAATCCCTGATGCCATATTTTTCCTGATAAGTGTAATCGGCATGACCGGGTCTATAGACATGAGCTATAGCTGAATAATCGTGCGAGCGCTGGTCTGTATTCCTCACCATGACGGAAATGGGAGTACCGGTCGTCTTGCCTTCAAATACCCCCGACAGTATCTCGCAGCTGTCAGCTTCTTTTCTTGCTGTAGTATATTTTGAAGTGCCGGGCCGTCTCCGGTCAAGCATCTTCTGGATATCCGACTCATCAAGCAAAAGTCCGGCCGGGCAGCCGTCGATCACGGCTCCGAGGGCAGGACCATGGGACTCACCCCAGGTCGTCACGCGGAAAATATTTCCAAAAATGGAACCGGACATATTATTTCTCCAATTTATGAATCTGGATGCAGTTCGGCTTATTTACGGAAATCGGCGCATTCTGCATGAGAGCGTATCCGCCTTTCAGATCCAGCTTCAATGTACGAAGGTCATTAGTATCATGGTTAAGAACTGCCACATATTCAGAACCCGGCAACACGGCAAGATTCTTGGGGAAATCTCCACTTGTAAAGGTCTGCCCGGCGAATTCGAGCTTTCCGCTTTCACTGTCTCTCTTAAGCCATACTATTCCGTTCATGGCATCCACGGATACAAATATGTATTTACCGTCATCATTCATTGTAAAGGCGATGGAGGCTGAATTTTCGTCCTTCTTTTTTAGTACGTCGACAGTCTCTATTTTATCGAAAACAGGCTCGTCATGATCATCGACACTGTAGGCATAGGATTCAACCTGATTTGTCATCATATCGAGAACATAAGCAAATCTTCCGTCTGATGAGAACATGATGTCCCTTGCTCCTCCGTTTATTTCCGGGCGGATGATGTCCACCATTTCCAGACGACCGAGCTCATAATTTACACGGTATACCTTTATCTGGTTCAGTCCGAAATCCACAGCGCACAAGAATTTCTCATCGGGAGTCAGACGGACGCATGTAACCTTTGCGTGATCCAGATGTCTCTCTCCGGGACCCAGACCTGCGCTCTGATGGAAGATGCCGCAGGCTATGTCTCCAATTGATCCGTCGTCCTTGAGGCGCATCATTGTGACCCTGCCGTCATGATATCCGCCTACGAAAAGGAATCTGTTCTTTGAATCGACATCGAGAAAATCTCCTCTCATGCCGCCGATCCAGTTCTGATTTTTCTTCGTGAGATCTCCATCAGCCTTTATATCGAAGGCTGCCACGCCCTCATCCTCGATAGAATACAGGAAACGTCCATCCTTTGAAACGACAAGATAGGACGGATTTGAAATCGGAGCGACAGAGCGCTCGCTGAACTTTCCCGTATCCTTATCCACGTCATATACATGAATGCCCACGCTGTTCTCGTGCGTATATGTTCCGACATATGCTACATATCTTTCTGACATAACTCAAGCCTCCTGTATTCTCAATATGTCTCCCTGTTCCGGCATTACCGTAAATCCTACACGAAGTCTCTGGCTCGCATGGCTCGCGCTCTCCATTGGGCTGCCCTCTTCATCAGATATGGATGTGACTACTGTCTCAAGATTCTCTCCATTACTTTTCATAATGGTAATGACATCTCCGACAGAAAATTTATTCTTCTGAACAAATTCCGCCACTCCGTCAGCTGATTCTACAGTTCCTATGTAGGTGCTGCCGCGTTTGTAGGTATTGGAATCATATATCTGATCCCCGCTGCCGGGTCTGCCGTAGAAAAATCCTGTAGTGAAATCGCGGTAAGTGCATTGCCTTACCTCGTTTTCATACCATTGAAGATTGCCCTTATATTTCTCCATATCATAAATTGCATCGTCAATGGCTTTCCTGTAAGCTCTGACAACAGAAGCCACATACAGCGCTGTCTTCATTCTACCCTCAATCTTGAAACTGTCAATCCCGGCATTTATTAAGTCCGGAATATGAGAGATCATATTAAGATCCTTTGAATTCATGATATAGGTGCCGCGGTCATTTTCTTCAACAGGGAAATACTGCCCCGGCCTTTTTTCTTCCATCAGAGAATACTTCCATCTGCATGGATGGGTGCATTCTCCCTGGTTGGCATCCCGCCCGGTAAGGTAATTCGACATAAGACATCTGCCGGAATACGAGATGCACATGGCGCCGTGAACAAATGTCTCTATCTCCATGTCATCAGGTATATTCTCTCTTAATTCTTCTATTTCCTTAAGCGAGAGTTCCCGTGCCGTGACTATCCTCTTTGCTCCGAGCTTCTTCCAGAAAAGCGCTGTCTCATAATTTGTATTATTGGCCTGGGTCGAAATATGGATCTCTATGTCGTGAAGACATTCCTTCGCCATCATAAAGACGCCCGGATCAGCTACAAGCACGGCATCAGGCCTGATTTTTTCATCAAGCGTTTTCAGATATGATCTGATGCCCTGAAGATCTTTATTATGGGCAAAGATATTTACGGTCACATAGACTCTCTTCCCTCTCTCATGAGCATAGCCAACCGCCTCTTCCATTTCCCTGTCGGAAAAATTTTCAGCGTTTGCCCTGAGACCGTAGGCATCACCGCCTATATAGACTGCATCAGCTCCGTAGCGGATGGCCGTCTTAAGGATATCAAATGATCTGGCAGGCGCCAGAAGCTCAGGTTTTTTCTTTTCACACGTCATATTTTCTCACCGAGACCGTCATGCCGTCTCCCGCGTTTAATATATCTGTTACAAGTCTCTCGTCTTTTGATACAGCTTTTAAGTACTGCCGCATCCTTTTATTTATTGTCCTCATCCTCCGTGGAATTACAAAATGGGACATAAGGATCGAACCGTCCTGAAGGACATTGTCAGATACAAGAACAGCGCCCGGAGCCATAAGCCTTATTATTTCGGGAAGCCAGCTGATGTACTGACCCTTTGCGGCGTCAAGGAAAATGAAATCATACTGATTATTTAATTTCGGAAGGATCTGACCGGCATCGCCTTCAAAAAGATTTATCCTGTCAGAAAATCCAAATTTACTGAAATTGCCGCGTGCTCTTTCAGCTCTCTCATAAAAGGACTCAATCGTATCCAGTCTGGCATCGGTATTCAATAAACTCATCATAAAAATGGCCGAATACCCTGCTGCCGCGCCTATCTCCAGCACTTTTTCAGGTCTTTTCATCGTAATGAGAAGACGGAGAAGCCTCTCGGCAGGCTGCCTGATTACCGGAAGATTATCCTCCATGCACTGATCTTTAAGCTCTTTTAGATCAGACGGAATATCTTCAGTCATGCTCTCTATAAAAATCTCAAGCCTGCCCGGATCGATCGGAGCCTCCTCGTGGCGGACGGGTCCATCGTTTTCCCGACCCATATCAGACATCTATCTCCTGAATGATAGGAAGTATCATGGGATCTCTCTGGGTCTCCTTCCATACAAATTCGGAAAGAGTGGATCTGACTTCGCTCTTTATCCTTGACCAGTCCCTTATCCCCTGACTCTCCAGATCATCAAGCCTGTCTTCAAGCACATTACGTGCGTTCTCCATAAGGTCTTCCGCATCTCTTACATATACGAATCCTCTGGATACAATATCAGGTCCTGAAAGGATGGCTCCGGTTCTTCCGTCAAGAGCCAGTACCACTATGATTATTCCGTCCTCAGCCAAATGCTGTCTGTCTCTCAAGACAATATTTCCTACATCGCCTACTCCGAGACCGTCAACCATGACAGCTCCTGTCTTTACGGATCCGTTTACTGCGGCATTTCCCCGCCTGTCAAATTCAAGCACATCACCCGACTTCAGGATGAATCTGTGATCCGCGTCATATCCGAGAGAAGATACTATTCTCTCCTGAGCTTTCAGGTGCTTATATTCTCCGTGAACCGGGATCGCATACTTCGGCTTTACGAGGGAATATATGAGTTTTATATCTTCTTCGCAGGCATGGCCTGATACATGGACATCCTGGAAGATGACATTGGTGCCCTTTCTGTAGAGCTCATTTATTATCTTTCCAACAGACTTTTCATTTCCCGGAATGGGGTGTGACGAGAATATGATCGTATCGCTCGGCTTGATCTGAATCTTCTTATGAGAGCCGTTTGCCATCCTGGAAAGCGCAGCCATCGACTCGCCCTGGGATCCTGTCGTAATTATACAGGTCTTGTCGTCAGGATAATTTCTCAGCTCATCCACGGAAATAAGAGTATTGTCCGGTATGTTTATATATCCGAGTTCAATCGCGGTCGAGATGATATTAACCATGGATCTTCCTTCGACTACGACCTTGCGTCCGTATTTATTGGCCGAATTTATTATCTGCTGAACTCTGTCCACATTGGATGCGAATGTCGCAATGATAATTCTCGTGGAAGTATGCTCGGCGAATATATTGTCAAATTGTCTTCCGACCGTCCGCTCCGACGGAGTGAATCCGGGTCTCTCGGCATTAGTGGAATCGCACATCAGGGCAAGCACGCCCTTCTTTCCAATCTCTGCAAAACGCTGGAGATCTATGGCGTCTCCGAATACAGGCGTGTAATCGACCTTGAAATCACCTGTATGTACTATGGTGCCTACGGGCGAATAGATTGCAAGCGCAGCCGCGTCCTGGATAGAGTGGTTTGTTCTTATAAATTCCACATGAAAGGCGCCGGCATTGACATTTGTCCCGTAGCTTACGACCTTTCTTCTCACGCTTTTTTGCATATTATGCTCTTCAAGCTTATGGTCGATTATTCCCATGGTAAGCTTGGTAGCATAAATCGGCGCGTTTACCTTTCTAAGCACATAGGGAATCGCTCCGATATGATCTTCATGTCCGTGCGTAATAAAGAAACCTCTTACCTTCTTCTGGTTCTCCTCCAGATAAGAGATATCAGGTATTACCAGATCGACGCCGAACATGTCGTCTTCCGGAAATGCCATTCCGCAGTCCACTACGATGATCGAATCCCCGTACTCGAAGGCGGTCATGTTCATTCCGATCTGTTCGAGACCGCCCAGCGGTATCACCCGCAGCTTATCTTCAGTTTTTTTCAAAATAATAAATCCTCTTTCTATGTAAAATCTGACTCTCCGCTCATCAGCTCTTCAAAAATCTTCGAAACGGCATCAAACTCCGTATCATCATCGACTTCTTCTATCATGATGTTTTCTTCGTCACCCGATGCTTCACGGAATATATAATCTTTTTCATTCTCACCGCAACCGTCTGCTGCCAGATAATATTTCCTGCCTCCCAGCATCGTTTCCGAAAGAATGTAAAGTTCTGACTCTTCGCCGTTTTCATCAAGAAGAACTATCTTTTCCATATGATTTTTACCCGAAAATCCGTCCTGTTAGTTTTTCCCTTGCAGATAACGCTCCAAAATAATGACAGCAGCTATCTTATCCACATAGAGATACCTGTCCTCTTTTGAAATATCTGATTCATCCATTATCTCTATGGCCTCGACAGTAGAGAGCCTCTCATCGGTATAATGGACCGGTATGCCGAATCTCTCCGCCACCTTTTCTCCGAACGCCTTTGTCGCCTCAACTCGAAATCCGCTACTGCCGTCCATATTAAGAGGGAGACCCAGCACAATAAGAACAGGCCTGAATTTCTGAACCAGCCCGTCGAGTTCTCTCATGGTGCTTCTAAGCTTATTGGCTCTCTCCCGCCTTATTATGCACACGCCCTGAGCCGTCATGCCAAGCTCATCCGTCACCGCTACTCCGACAGTCTTGCTGCCGAAGTCCAGACCCATTATTCTGCCTTTCAGCGTCTCGTCCATGATTCGTTTTTGATGTATTCCCTTAAAAGTTCCTCAACTATCTCGTCACGTTCGACCTGCATGATAAGAGATCTGGCATTGTTATGACTTGTGATAAAAGTCGGATCTCCTGACATGATATAACCTACGATCTGGCTGACAGGATTATATCCTTTCTCAGACAGAGCCTGATAGACCATGCGAAGTGTCTCCTTCACGCTTACTCTCGGACCCTCCTGAACCTTGAAATATTGTGTGTTGCTAAGATCTTTATTCACTGAACCACGCATTCTCTGTAAAAAAAATATGGCATAATCAATATTTATTGTACTTCTATGCCTTGCCTTGTGTCAAGGACGAGGGCTCCATTCATTACAGAGCCCACATAGCCGTTTACTATGGCATTCTTCAAATTTCTGTCTGTAAAAATAAGGACTCTCGAATACTCTTTTGTATATCCGGTCCATGCTTTTTCCCCGTCAGCTTCCGTCATCTCTTCCAAAAGAGCACTCACTTTCTTTCCGATCCGGCGGTTCAGGTAATTTTCAGTCATCTCGTGAGATAAAGCGATAAGCTTTGAAGACCTCTCGGCTTTTACCTTTTCAGTTATCTGGGGAGTCATAAGATCCGCTCTGGTTCCTCTTCTCCTCGAAAACTTGAATATGTGCATCTCGCTGAATCCGACCTTACCGGCAAAATCCAATGTCTCCGAAAACTCATCCTCAGTCTCTCCCGGAAAGCCGACTATGACATCGGTAGTGATGGCAGGATCATCATATATATTTCTTATTTTCCGGACTCCGGCGATATACTCATCGGGAGTATATTTCCTGTTCATCCGCTTCAGGACAGACGCAGATCCGCTCTGGAGCGACAGATGGAAATGAGGGCAGAATTTATCGACAAGAGACAGTCTGGAAAGAAAATTATCAGTAATGATTCTCGGTTCGATGGAGCCGAGCCTTATCCTTCTTATTCCCGGTACCTCAGCTACTGCCTCAATAAGGTCAATGAGAGACTCCCCGGTTCCACGTCCGTAAGAATCCAGATGGATGCCTGTAAGGACTATTTCCCTTATTCCCTGCCCTGAAAGCACCTCAGCCTCTCTCACTACATCAGCTGCTGCTCTCGACCTTATCCTTCCTCTGGCATAGGGAATGATGCAGTAGGAACAGAACTGATCGCATCCGTCCTGTACCTTCATAAAAGCTCTGGTATGTTCAATGGGACTTTTGACTTTCAGATTTTCAAAAGGCACTCCGCTTTTACTGATATCAGATATAGCCTCCTCTTCCCTGCCGTCAGCCAAGAATTTGTGCAATAGCTCTATCAGTCTGTCTTTATTATTATTGCCTATTATAATATCCGCCGACCCGTCGCTTCTAAGGGTCTCATAACCGCTCTGAGCATAACAGCCGGCAGCGATTATGACAGCATTGGGATTCTCGGATCTTGCCCTGTGTATCATCTGTCTTGATTTATGATCGGCAATATTTGTTACACTGCAGGTATTTATGACATAGACATCAGCTTTCTCATGGAAAGGGACTATTTCATATCCGTCATTTATAAGCATCTCGCGCATAGCGTCTGTCTCATATGAGTTTACCTTGCATCCCAGATTATGAAGAGCCGCTTTTTTCATTTCCTATTCTTTCTAATCCAATTGACTTTTTATCAATAATGAATTACGATTCAGATAGAAATACAGTTAACATACGGATAGATGTTTCAGGAGGATTCATATGAAGACCGTACAGATATCTCTTAATTCAATTGACAAAGTCAAGTCTTTTGTCAACACGATCAACACCATGGACTGCGATTTCGACCTTATCTCAGGACGTTATGTCATCGACGCGAAGTCAATCATGGGCATATTCAGTCTTGACCTGTCAAAGCCCATCGATCTTGCGATCCACGCAGATGATGGCATAGACAAGATCCTTGAGAAAATCAAGCCCTACCTGGTTTGATTCGTCTGATTCATGGAATTGCATTTGAAATTTTGCTCCCGCATGAAGCGGGAGCTTTTTTCATCTTACTTCTATTGTCTCTGTTCCTTCGATTGCCTTATTAAAAAGGTCATCGATAACGGATGAGAGCTTTTCCTCAGAATGAATTATCGGCTGCAGCCTCGGCTTCGTCACCGGATGCTTCGCCACGAAAATCGTGCAGCAGTCCTCATAGGGAAGAATCGATGTATCATAGGCTCCGATGGCAATAGACCGCTCGATTATCTCCTGCTTGTCAAAGCCTATAAGCGGTCTGTAGACAGGAAGAGTGCATACTTCATTTGTCACCAGAAGAGAATTCATGGTCTGGGAAGCCACCTGTCCTATTGACTCGCCGGTAATGAGTCCGAGATCTCCATCTTCATTGGCAAAATGCTCAGCTATCCTCATCATATAGCGTCTCATTATTATAGTAAGCTCGTCATGCGGACATTTTTCGTATATAGCGAGCTGAATGTCTGTGAAATTTACTATATGAAGCCTGATAGGACCTGAATATTTTGCTACTATCGAAGCCAGATCTATGACTTTCTGTCTGGCTCTCTCTGACGTATATGGAGGTGCGTGAAAATATACGGCGTCTATCCTCACTCCGCGCTTCGAGATCATATATCCGGCGACCGGACTGTCGATTCCTCCGGACAAGAGGAGCATGGCTCTTCCGTTGGTGCCCACAGGCATTCCTCCGGGACCCTTATATGACTCGGAATAAAAGCTTATCTTCTTGTCTCTTATCTCCACATATATCATTACGTCCGGATCATGGACATCTACTTTCAGCTCCGGGAAACGCTCCAATATTTTCTCTCCAAGGGCAGCGTTTATCTCCATTGAAGTCATGGGGTAGGTCTTTCTGCCACGCTTAGCGTGGACTTTGAATGTAAAATTCTTGTCCGGATATATCTTATCGATGTAAGCAGTTATCTCATCTGCAAGTTTGTCAAAACCATTATCATCCGTCAGCACAGCAGGGCAGATGGTCACTATGCCGAACACCTTCTGAAGAGCCGAGAGAGCGCCCCTGTAGTCGTATTCTCCAAGAGCCTCCACATATATCCTTCCCTGCTCTTTTTCCACCTTGAAGTCTCCGTCAACGGTTTTAAGCGCATGACATATATTTGACACCAGAGCATCCTCGAAGGTATGACGGTTCTTTCCCTTTATTCCTATCTCACCATACTTGATTACAAATGCCTTATACATATTTTCCTTTCTTAATGTCTTTTGAATTTTCCCAGTATCGGTAAAAGTTCCCGCACGCATTTTACCGCATAATCTATCTCTTCTTCGGTATTATATGGCGACAGGCTGAATCTCACCGTACTGTCCAGATATTTTTTATCAACTCCTATGGCCTTAAGGGTCCTTGAAACAGCAGGTCTGTTTGACGAGCAGGCCGAGCCGCTTGACACATATACTCCTCGGTCCTCCAGGGCATGCAGCATGACTTCGGCGCGCACATCGTCAAAGGAAACAGAAATGATCTGGGGAGCTGATGTCTCATCGTATTTTCCATTTATGTGACAGCCTTTGGTCTCAAGGATTTCTTTTACAAATCTCTCCTTTAATGAAAACAGATTTTTCCTGACGCCATCAATATCCTTATACATATCCACTGCGGCTGCTCCCAGTCCTGCTATGGCCGGCACGTTCTCCGTACCGCTTCTCATGCCACCTTCCTGACCGCCGCCGAGGATAATAGGATCTATAAGGACGCCCTTTCTCCTGAAGAGAAAACCGGAGCCCTTGGGTCCGTGGATCTTGTGACCGCTGACGCTCATAAGATCAATGCCGGTCTCGTCGGGATATATCCTGAATTTACCGTATGACTGTATGGCATCCACATGAAAATATGTATCGGGATTTTTTGAATGAATGATCCCGGCAGCCTCTTCTATAGGTTCTACAGCCCCGATCTCATTATTCACATGCATGATGCTCACAAGGACAGTATCCGCTCTTACTGCTTCTGAAAGAGCATGAAGGTCAATGATCCCGTCTTTGTCAACCGGGAGATATGTGACTTCATACCCCATGCTTTCAAGATAGGAAAACGGGTTTGCAACCGACGCATGCTCTATCGGAGTCGTAATGACATGCTTCCCCATCCGCTTTCTCTTTCTGACCGTGCCGAATATGGCAAGGTTATTTGATTCCGTCCCGCCTGATGTAAAGATTATCTCGTCTTCACGGCACCTTAAGGTCTTTGCGACAGCCGCGCGCGATTCCCTTAAGTACCTCTCAGCGTATACTCCTTTCATGTGGAGGGACGACGGATTTCCAAAATTGATTCGAAGCGCCTCCATCATCTTTTCGGCCGCTCTCTCGCTGCAGACGGTCGTGGCTGAATTATCCAGATAAGCTTCCATTTATTTTTCTCCTCTTATCTCAGAAATTATCATGATGTATGACATCATCGCAATGGCTGCCGTATCTGTGCGAAGTATACGTCTGCCAAGCGATATCATGTCAGAATGTTTTTCCATGCAGGAAACCTCCTCCGGCGCGAATCCGCCTTCCGGTCCTATCATTATCCCTATATTCATTCCTGGAGAGATCCTCTCTCTGAGGAGGGCGGTCTCTTTCATGCCTGTCTCGTTCTCGTAAGGAGTCAATGCTATGTCGAACCCGTCCATCATTGAAGCGGCTTCCTTAAATGAAATAAAATCAGAGATCTCCGGCACTGCACTTCTCTTTGACTGCCTGGCTGCCGATTCAGCTATCTTTCTCCATCTGGCAAGGCGGATCGGCTTTTTCTTCTCATCGATCCTTACTACGCAGTTTTTCATCTCCACGGGAACTATTCTTCTGACACCGAGCTCCACGGTCTTTTCGATCACATTTTCCATACGGTCGCCCTTTGGCACTGCCTGAAATATAGTGACCGATACGGACGGCTCGGTATCTTCCGTCTCTGTCTCAATGGCAAATGAGACAGAATCCTTTGTAAAAGAAATTATCCTGCATATATAATTTTTCTCGGAGTCTGTACTGAGCCTTACCATTTCTCCGACTCTCATCCGAAGAGCCCTGCCTATATGATTGGCCGTCTCTCCGGTGAATGTAACTACTCCATCCACTATATCCGAATCTTTGCAGAAAAGCTGCTGCATCTCAATCCTCCGGTCTTTTATATACAAGAGACGTCCAGTCGCCCATATCTTTTTTCTCTATGAAATCAAGCCTTCCGTCAAAAGCTTTCATGACGTCTCCCGCTCTCTCTTTAAGGATGCCTGATGAAATAAAGATTCCTCCCGGTCTCAGCATATCAGGAACGAAAGGAGCCATGGGGATAATGATATCGGCCAGAAGATTGCCGCAGCACATATCAAAGCCTGTCCCTATCCTGTCTCTTAAATTGCTGTCACTTGCTATATCTCCTGAGAATGGATGGAAATGTCCGGGATCCAGGTTATTCATACGAAAATTATCAAAGGCCGTCTCATTGCAGAGCGGATCTATATCAGTTCCGAAAGCCTCAGCCGCGCCGTATTTCATGGCTGCTATCGAAAGTATTCCGCTTCCAAAACCAAGATCCAGAAAACGGCCGCCGGGAACAAGATACTTTTCTATCGCAAGGATACAGAGCCTGGTGGTCTCATGAGACCCGGTACCAAATGAAAGCCCCGGATCTATATATATGGTTCCGGCGTCATCTGTGTCGTCTTCATTCTTTTCCCAAATAGGAACTATGGACATGGAACCGAGTTTGAACCTGTGAAAATATTTCTTCCACTCGTTCTCCCAGTCTCTCTCATCCGTTTCAGATACAGATATTGAAAGTGTTCCGAAATCAACAGCAGGAAAATCTTCCCTCAGCTTATTAAGAATCATTCCTGTTTTATTTTTTATTTCATCCACATCATGATCATCATCCAGATAGAAAATGACATAAGCACCCTCATCGTGAATGTCAGGTATGAGCTCCTCATGATATCCGTCACGCAGGGCATCTTCAGGCACAAGCGAATCTCTTATCTCGATATTCATAAATCCCTCATCATAGAGGGCTGCCGTGATCAGATCCTCAGCTGACGGAACCGTCTCTATTTTTATACTCTTCCACTTCATGGAACGACCTTCTCTTTCATATCAATATGTCGAATACACTGCTTTTGACATAAAAATAAGTGTATCACAAAAAAGAAGCTCTGTCATAAATATGGCAGAGCCTTGAAATACAGCAAAAATGTTTTATTTTCTGTGTCTTGATCCAAATCCGCGCTTCTTTGTACCGCCGGAAACGGATGCATTTAATGTCTCTCCTGAAAGAGAATCGAATTCGATAAGCTTCTCTCTGGCAGCTGAAGACAGATTCTTTGGAACGTCTACCGACAATGTGACATAGAGATCACCGCGTCTGGTCTTGTCTCCGAGCACCGGTATGCCCTTACCCTTGAAACGTACCTTGGTTCCGGACTGTGTGCCTGGAGCGATCTTATACATGATCTGTCCGTCTAGTGTGTCTATTACAAGCTCACAGCCTATAACTGCCTGGGCAAATGATATCTTGCTCTCCGTATAGAGATCGAAATTTCTTCTCTTGAATTTCCTGCTTGCGGACACTCTTACTTCTACGATAAGGTCTCCGGCGGGGCCGCCATTTACACCGGCATTTCCCTTTCCGCGGACTCTTACCGCCTGACCGTCGTCTATGCCTGCGGGAATCATTACTGCTATCTTTGACGGTTTTGATACCGTCCCCCTGCCCTGGCACTGAGGACATTTATCACGGACTATCTTGCCCGTGCCGTGACACTGAGAACAAGTGGTCACGTTCTGCATCATTCCGAATATGGACTGTCTGGTCTCAACGCGTTTTCCCGAACCTCCGCATGAAGGACATGTGATGGGGCTCGTGCCGGGTTTCGCGCCGGATCCGTGACATACCGGACATGTCTCGCTTACATAGGTGTCAATTTCTTTCTCGACGCCAAAGGCAGCCTCGGCAAAGGTAATAGTCACGGATACGTGGACATCCGATCCTCTCATGGCTCCGTTTCCGCCGGCCCGGCTCCTCTGTCCAGTACCGAACAGGTCGCCGAATATGTCGCCGAAACCGCCGAATATGTCGCCGAAGTCCATATTATTGAAGTCAAATCCGCCAGCTCCGCCTTCAAAGGCCGCACTGCCGAATTTATCATACTTCGAGCGCTTCTCCAGATCACTCAGAACGGCATACGCTTCTGATGCTTCCTTGAATTTGGCCTCGGCATTCTTATCACCAGGATTCATATCGGGATGATATTTCTTGGCAAGCTTTCTGTATGCTTTTTTTATAGTCTCAGGGTCAGCATCGCGCGCCACCCCGAGAACTTCGTAATAATCTCTTTTCTGTTCTGCCATGATCCTTATTACTTCCTGTTATCAGACTTCTTTATAGTCAGCGTCCACTACATTGTCATCGCTTCCGCCGGACTGCTGCGTTCCTGTGCTGCCAGTGCTGCCTGTCTGGCCGGCTGAAGCGTTCGGCTGACCCTGCTGAGCTGCATTGGCTGCCTGAGCCTGCTCGTACATCTTGGAGAATACCTGCTGAGCTGCTGTCTCAAGTTTTTCTTTCTGAGACTTGATCTCAGCTACCTGATCTTCTGTAAGAGATGCACCATCCTTGTATTTGTCAAGGATCTCATGCATAGCCTTGGCTTCGGTCTCGACCTTCGACTTCTCATCACCTGAGAGTTTATCTCCAACCTGTTTCAGAGCGTTCTCAGTCTGTACAAGGAAAGCTTCAGCTTCATTTCTGGTATCGACAGCCTCTTTTCTCTTCTTGTCCTCAGCCTCGTACTCCTTAGCTTCCTTTACTGCCTTATCGATCTCGGCATCTGACATATTGGAGCCGCCGGTTATTGTAATGTGCTGCTCCTTGCCTGTGCCGAGATCCTTTGCGGATACATTTACTATGCCGTTTGCGTCAATATCGAATGTAACTTCGATCTGAGGGATTCCTCTCGGAGCCGGAGCGATTCCGTCGAGTCTGAAGCGGCCGAGTGACTTATTGTCTTTTGCAAATTCTCTCTCTCCCTGAAGTACGTTTATATCAACGGCAGTCTGGTTATCTTCGGCAGTAGAGAAGACCTGGCTCTTCTTTGTAGGGATGGTTGTGTTTCTGTCAATAAGCTTTGTAGCAATACCGCCCATGGTCTCTATTGAAAGTGAAAGCGGTGTGACATCAAGAAGAAGAATGTCGCCTGCACCTGCGTCGCCAGCGAGCTTACCGCCCTGGATGGATGCGCCGATTGCAACGCACTCGTCCGGATTCAGTGACTTGGAAGGTTCCTTGCCTGTAAGAGCCTTTACCTTCTCCTGAACAGCCGGGATTCTGGTAGAACCGCCGACCAGAAGAACTTTTGAAATATCATTTGCAGTAAGTCCGGCATCTTTCAGAGCATTCTGCACGGGAACTGCTGTCCTGTCAACAAGATCAGATGTCAGTTCATCGAATTTAGCGCGTGACAGATCCATGTCAAGATGCTTGGGCTGACCGTCTACAGCGGTTATGAAGGGAAGGTTGATGTTTGTAGTGGTAGCTGCTGACAGCTCTTTCTTTGCCTTCTCGGCAGCTTCCTTCAATCTCTGGAGAGCCATCTTATCCTGAGAAAGATCAACGCCTTCCTTGTTCTTGAATTCATTTACCATCCAGTCAATGATTCTCTGGTCGAAGTCATCACCACCGAGATGGGTATCACCGTTTGTGGCAAGAACTTCGATGACGCCGTCGCCTATTTCAATTATTGATACATCGAATGTACCGCCGCCGAGATCATATACCAGGATCTTCTGCTCTTTCTCATTATCAAGTCCGTATGCAAGCGCTGCTGCCGTAGGCTCGTTGATTATTCTCTTGACATCGAGGCCTGCGATCTTGCCTGCGTCCTTTGTAGCCTGACGCTGAGCATCATTGAAGTATGCGGGAACGGTGATGACTGCCTCGGATACTTTCTCGCCCAGATGATTCTCCGCATCTGTCTTCAGCTTTGAAAGGATCATTGCTGATATCTGCTGGGGTGAATATTTCTTTCCATCGATCACACGACCGTTGTCAGTACCCATGTCACGCTTGATGGATGAAATGGTGCGATCTGCATTTGTGACGGCCTGACGCTTTGCCGGCTCGCCTACAAGTCTCTCTCCGTTCTTTGTAAATGCGACTACGGACGGCGTAGTTCTTGCGCCTTCCTGATTTGCTATAACGGTCGGCTTGCCGCCTTCCATTACTGCTACGCAGCTGTTTGTAGTTCCAAGATCAATACCGATTATCTTACCCATGATTATCTCTCCTTTTTTTCGAGTCTATATACTAAATAAAAATCAATTAGCTACTTTGACCATGCTGTGTCTTATTACGGTGCCGTGAAATGTATAACCCTTCTGCAGGTCTTCTACTATCTCATTCTCACCGTAATTATCATCATCTATATGCATGACGGCGTTATGAAGCTCGGGATCAAATGTCTTTCCGACTGCCTCGATCGGCTTTACTTCCATCTTCTCAAGAATATCGCCGAACTGCTTATAAATCTTTTTCATTCCTTCGGCAAATGCGTCATCCGTCTTCTCATTGGTCATCTCAAGCGCCCGCTCGAAATTATCAATTACCGGAAGGATCTTCTCCACTACCGAAGCCGCTCCGCTGTCAAACATGCTGTCTTTTTCGCGCTCGGTTCTCTTCCTGAAATTATCGAATTCGGCCATCTGCCTTGTCAGCTTGTCTTTCAAATCAGCAATAGTCTTGTCTTTCGGATCTTCCTTTTCAGGCTTCTTTTTATCTGAAGAATCTTTCTTCTCCTTTTCCGCCTTCTTTTCGGAATGATCATCTTTATTTTTTTCTTTCTTTTCGTCTACAGCATCTGCTTCTTTTTTCTCCACATCAGTTTCGGACTTTTTCAGATCTTCATTCTCTGCAGATCCTTTTTCCGTCTGTTTCTTGTCTGACATTTTAATGATCGCCTTTCTATCCTCAACTATATAATTCAAAATCTACGACTGTCCATCAGCTCCGCCTGAATCTTTATTTTTAAGCGTACCCTCCAGCTTGTCCCGAAGACTGGAAAGATTGTCCATGACCTTCGCGTAATCCATACGCTTGGGACCTATGATTCCAATAGTTCCCTTCACTCCATCGCCAAGCTCGTAGGTTGCTGTGACTATGCTGCAGTCTTTCATGCTGCTGGCAGGAAGCTCGTCTCCTATATATACCTGAAGACCGGTTCCCTTGTTTTTCGCATCTTCCTGGGCATCTGATATTATCTCCTGCAGATCCTTCTTGTCCTCGAATCTGGTAAGAAATTCGCTGGCTTTCGATGAATCCGCAAGTTCCGGATATTTGAAAATATTCGTCGCGCCGCTTGTATATATCTCAAGGTCATCCTGAGTGATCGTATCAGCTATGTTCTGAAGCACATCTTCTATGATGTCGCCTCTGTCGCCCGCCATCTCCTTCATCTTCTGGATTATACCAAGATTTATCTCCTGGAGTGTAAGTCCGTTCAGATTGGTATTTAATAGCATATTCAGCTTCAGGATTTCCTGATTGTCGATATCCTCATTGACTTCGATCATCCGGTTCCTTACTATATTCCCTTCCATTACCACTACGGAAAGGAGCTGCCGCTCTGACACTGCGGAGAGCTGGATGAACTTTACTCTGTTCTTCGTGATGGAAGGAGCCGATATCATGGTTGGAAGCTGTGTGTTTTTGGCAAGATACATTACTATATTCTTAAGTACATTCTCCAGCCTCTCAGTCTTAGATACCATGAGATTTTTGAGGTCATCCATCTCAGCGTTCTTGCTCTCGATCAGATTATCAACGTAGAATCTGTAACCTCTGTCAGTCGGAATACGTCCTGCTGATGTATGAGGACTCTCCAGATAACCCAGATCCTCAAGATCCGACATCTCATTTCTGATGGTAGCCGAGGAAAGATTCAGATCCGTATTCTTTGATATCGTTCTGGATCCCACAGGCTCACCTGTCTTGAGATATGTCTCGATAATCACATTTAAAATTTTGGTCTTGCGTTCGTCGAGTTCATCTGCCATAAGCGTCTCCATCTGCTCTGTTGTTAGCACTCATATTGTCGGAGTGCTAATATCAACTGAACATAATGTACCACCCTCTCCGAAACTTGTCAACATCTGAATACAAATTTATTTCAAATTTCAGTCAAAGAGGAATTCGCTGAAGACCAGATTCCCGAGATGTCTCCCCCTGTCAGTGAGTTTTATCGCAGAATCGTTCTCTGTGAGCAGTCCGTTTCTGACTAACTTCTCTATTATTTTGCCGTAATAAAATGATATGTCTTCCCCGAAAGTATTTTTAAAGTCCGAGAATTTTATCCCCCGGTTCATCCTGAGGCCGAGAAACATGTATTCCTCTATCTCGTCTTTCACTGTCAGCCGACCGGCTGAATGAAATTTAAGGGATGGATGGTCTGACCAGGGTGGATCGTCCTTGTCTGAAAGCTGATGGCGGATGTATTCTTCCACTGATGCGGTATTTGTCCACCGGGTATTTTTATAAAGAGAGGCGGCCGAAGCGCCGAATCCTATATAAGATTTCCGAGTCCAGTATCCTATATTATGCCTGCATTCAAATCCCGGTCTCGAAAAATTCGAGATCTCATACTGCATATATCCTTTAGATGGAAGGTATGATTCAAAGAGCTCAGTCATTCGAAGCTCTTCATCTTCATCCGGGAGAAAGATGGTCTTTTCTCCCCGCTCACGTCTCTCTTCGTCCTCATGATACATAGAAAAAAACGGAGTCCCCTCTTCGATCTGAAGATCATAGACGCTTATATGTTCAGGGGCAAGCGATACAGTAAAGGACAATGTATTTTTAAATGATTCTTCGGTCTGCCCCGGAATCGCTGTGATAAGATCGATATTTATATTTTTATATCCGGCCTCTCTTGCCATATCGTATGACATCAGAAATTGGTTCCTGTCATGGATCCTGCCAAGAATCTTTAATTCGCTGTTATCAGCTGATTGAAGACCTATCGACAGTCGGTTTACGCCGGCTTCTCTGTACTTTTTCAGCTTCTCCTTCGAAGCCGTCCCTGGGTTCATCTCAATCGTAACTTCGGCATCGTCCATCAGATCGAATGCCATTCTGACGGAAGCCATAAGACCCGATATTTCTTCTCCGGAAAGAAGGCTCGGAGTACCGCCTCCTATAAATACAGATGATACCTTTACGGGCTTATCCTCGGACAGAAGAGAGCCGAAATATTTGATCTCGTTTTTCAGGGCAGAAATATATTTCTCTTTAACTTCGTCAGAAAAACTTCCTGATATGAAGTCGCAATAGAGACATTTCCTTACACAGAAAGGTATATGAAGATAGACTTCTATGGTTTCTTCCATCATTCTTCATCCAGCTTCAAAACGCTCATGAAGGCTTCCTGAGGGATCTCAACTGAGCCGATCTCCCTCATCCGCTTCTTTCCTTCCTTCTGCTTCTCCAGAAGCTTTTTCTTTCTGGTGATGTCGCCGCCGTAGCATTTAGCAAGAACATCTTTCCTATATGCTCTTATCGTCTCACGGGCAATGATCTTCGATCCGACAGCAGCCTGAATCGGTATTTCGAACTGCTGACGTGGAATATTCTCTTTCAGTTTTTCACACATTTTTCTTGCCCTCTCGTATGCCGTTCCCTTGAATACGATAAAGGACAAGGCATCCACGGCTTCCTTATTTACAAGGATGTCCAGCTTTACAAGGTCGGATTTTCTGTATCCCTTGAATTCATAATCAAAGGAAGCATATCCCCTGGAACGCGATTTCAATACGTCGAAGAAATCGTAGATAATCTCATTCAATGGAAGGTCGTACTTCAGAAGTGCTCTGGTCTTTTCAACATATTCCATGCTTATGTATTCTCCACGCCTTTCCTGACAGAGATCCATGACAGGTCCTATATAATCGGATGTCACCATGATCTCAGCCGATACGACGGGTTCTTCCATATAATCGATCTCCGACGGATCCGGCAGATTTGACGGGTTGGTAAGTTCTATCACTTCGCCGTCAGTCTTATGGACACGATATACAACTCCGGGCGCTGTCGTCACCAGATCCAGATCATATTCCCTCTCCAGTCTCTCCTGAACCACTTCGAGGTGCAATAGACCGAGGAAACCGCATCTGAATCCAAAACCAAGCGCAAGGGATGTCTCAGGTTCAAAGAAAAGCGATGCGTCATTCAGCTGCAGTTTTTCCAGAGCATCCCTTAGATCCGGATACCTCGCGCTGTCGGAAGGATAAAAACCGCAGAAAACCATGGGATTCACCTTCTTGTAACCCGGCAGAGCCTCCTTTGCAGGGTTGTCACGATTTGTGACAGTATCGCCGACTCTGGCGTCTCCTATATTCTTGATCGATGCCGTCAGATATCCAACCATGCCTGCTGTCAGTTCATCACAGGGTATCAGCTTCCCGGCTCCGAAGTAGCCTGTCTCTACGACCTGCTCCTCTGCACCGCTGGCCATGAATTTTATTACGTCTCCCGGTCTCACGCTGCCGTTCTTCACACGGATAAATACGATTACTCCCCGGTAGCTGTCATATATGCTGTCAAAAATAAGAGCTTGGAGCGGAAGCGAGCTGTCGCCTGAAGGCGCCGGCAGATCCGTAACTATGTGCTCAAGGACTTCTTCGCAATTTAATCCTGTCTTTGCCGAGATCCTTGGAGCATTCGAGCAGTCAAGTCCTATCACATCCTCAATTTCCTTAGCCGTGCGGTCAGGATCGGCACTTGGAAGATCTATCTTATTTATGACCGGCAGCACTTCCAAATCATGATCTATCGCCATATATACATTGGCCAGCGTCTGTGCCTCCACTCCCTGGGCGGCATCGACTACAAGGATAGCGCCGTCGCAGGCAGCCAGGCTTCTTGAGACTTCATAATTAAAATCAACATGTCCCGGAGTATCTATAAGATTAAAGATATATTCCTCTCCGTCAGAAGCATGATATATAAGTCTCACTGCCTGAGACTTTATTGTAATGCCCCGCTCTCTTTCGAGATCCATATTATCAAGCACCTGATCCTGCATTTCTCGCTTGGTAAGAGTGCCTGTCATCTCAATAAGCCTGTCGGCGAGCGTTGACTTGCCATGGTCAATATGAGCGATTATGCAGAAATTTCTGATGTGCGAATTATCTGATTTCAAATCCTTTATCTCCTGTCCATTACCCGGTCTCTACTAAAATATTATACACTAAAACTTCCCACATCAATAATGAAATCTTCGTTGCAAAGGATTCATTTGCTTTTTATCAAGAGATGTCGCCCGTCAATCCCGTCAATCCGGCAAGAAACATCTTGACACGGACAGAAGCTGCAAGTAAAATATTCATTGTGCCTCATCGGACTGTCCGTGTCCGGATCTGATCTGGCGCGCGATAAAAATATTTATTTCCGGAGGTGAATAAAGTGGCAAATATCAAGTCTGCTAAAAAGAGAATCGTAACCAGCGCAAAGAGAGCAGAGCGCAACAAGGCAATCCGTTCTTCTGTAAAGACATATATTAAGAACGTGGAAGCTGCTGTAGCAGCAGGCAACAAGGAAGAAGCCGAGAAGGCTCTTACAGTTGCGATCTCCGCAATCACAAAGGCTGAGCATAAAGGTCTTTATCACAAGAACAACGCAGCCAACAAGGTATCGCGTCTTACAAAAGCTGTAAATAAGCTCGCGTAATATTGTGAAATTTTCCCGTGTCTGTCCGTCATTCAGACACGGGTTATTTTTTTGCAACAATACTTTATGAAAAGCGTCTCCACTCCTATCTCCGGATCCACCCTTCCGGTCTTTGCGTCAGTCTCCAGATCCGCCGCGTCAAGAAGAAGATCATTCAACTCTTCGGTACTGAAATTTCTCACCTTGCCAAGATTCTTCTTCACCTTCCATTCATCTATATTCATTCTTTTCGCGATCGAACCGTAATCAAGATGCTCATCCTGCATATTTCTCATGGCAGCCGTCCTTCTGAATGTTGTTACGACAGCGGAAATAAAACCGATCGGATCAGTGCGGTTGTCAAGAAGCGTACGGTAGAGCCCCATCGTCTTTCCAATGTCTCTTTCCGCAATCGCATCTATCACGGAAAATATCTGCTCTTCCGATATTCCTGAAGTCATAAGACAAACATCCTCATATTCAATGGTCTTTTTATCGCTGCAGTACGAAATAAGTTTATTCATTTCATTGCTCATAAGATCCATGGAGGATTTGGTCCTGCCGAGAAATTCCTGCCAGGCGTTTCTTGTGATTGAAAGACCGGACTCTTTTATTCTCCCGCTCAGCCATGTCCAGAGATCCTTATCGGAAAGCATCTCCATATCACATATAATGCCGTTATTCTTCACTGCCGTATACATCTTGGTATTTTTTCTGACGTTGGTCTCATTGAAAATAAGGATGGCACTCTCGTTGATATTACTTATATATGACGCAAGCTTATCGCATGTGCCAGTGAAAAAACCTGAGTCTTCGATAAGAATCACCCTGTATCTTGCCATGAATGGCAGAGTTTCAGCAAGATCTATAATCATGCCGGGATCAGGATTCTCGCTTACTATCCTGGTGAAATTCAAATCATCACCGGGCGTCGTGACCTTTGATAAAAGGAGATCTCTGTAGGTTCTCCTGAGATAGTCCTCTTCTCCGCATATAAGATAAGAATTATGGAATTTTCCAGCTCTTATGTCCTTTTCAATCCCGTTTGCTACCATTATTTTCCTCCGGAAAACCCGTATTTTTTCATGCCGGATGTCATCTTAAACGACCCGTCAGACAGTATATAGGCGCACTCTATTCCGTCCATCTTCTCTGCCTTCTCGATTCCCTTATCGGGGCCAAGTACAAAAAGCACGGTGGATAAGGCGTCTCCGTCAACGGATTTTTTACTTATTACCGTAACAGATTTTATTCCGTTTTCCTCAGGATATCCTGTTCCTGTATCTATAATATGATGATATATCTTTCCGTTCTTTTTAAAATACCGCTCATATATTCCGCTTGTCACCACAGACTTATCTGATACCGCCACTTCAGTAACTGTTGTTCCCTCGGACGCGAAAGGTTCCTGTATGCCGATCCGGTAATGAGATCCATCAGGCTTGTCTCCGATTACAAGCACATTTCCCCCCAGATTAATAAGCGCCGACGGGACATGGTGTTTTTTAAGATAGGATTTCATCCTATCAGCAATATAGCCCTTGGCGATTCCACCCAGATCTATCATGGAGTCGGGATTTTTTAATGTGACCTTATTTCCGTCAATCAAGACATTCCTGTAATCCACGGTAGAGAGCGCTTCCTTTACAAGGTCATCTGACGGGATTTCCTTTTTCTCTCTGGCCTTCTCCCAGACTGATGTAAGTCTCCCGATCGTGATATCAAATGCTCCATCAGATATGGCGCTGTACTTAAGACCGTCTCTGATAATCTTTGCCGTATCGTCTGATACGTTTACCGGCTGTCCCTTGGCATGATTTATCCTCCATATGTCAGATGACTTCTTATTCATCGAGAAAAGCCTGTCGAACCTGTCCGCCATTGAAAAACAATGATCCACCTCATCAGAATAGCGCCTGTCGTAAACCGTGATCGAAATCAGCGTATCAAAATAAGTGCCGCTCTTAGTGACAGGTTCAGTCGAACCGGGAACAGAGCAAGATACAAGTCCTGTAACTATAGTGATCATGCAGGCTGCCGCCAGCGCTTTTTTTAATAATCTTTTCATAACCCGAAATCCACTCTTTACTTTAAGTTTTAATTGACATAGGGCTCTGCCGCAGGATTTTTTCTCCGGTATTTATTCTGATGCTGCCGTGATCTTTAGTTGACATAGGGCTCTGCCACAGGTGTCTTACCTCCGGTCTTTATTCTGATGCTGCCGTGATCCATAGTACATATCGACAGGGCATTGATTTCAGAAAACCGCTTAAGGGTCTCCCTGCCGGGATGTCCGTAACGGTTATTAATTCCGGCGGAGATCACTGCTATTTCGGGAGTCGCCGCTCTTAAAAGTTCCATGCAGTTCGAGCCGTCTGAGCCATGATGACCGGCCTTTATTACATCGATATTTTTGACCCGGTATCTTGACAGAAGATCCTTCTCAGCCTTCTCTGAGAGGTCTCCAGTAAACAAGGCTCTCATATTTCCCGTATCATAAATAAAGGAAAGACACAAATCGTTCCTGTCAGACGCGGACGTATTTGCCGCCGGATAGATGAAGCTTATTGAGCCGCCATCAAACCTTATGGCATCTCCCGGCAGCGCGTAAGAGATTTTCACGCCTCTTTTCTCTGCAAGAGAACGAAGAGCCGCCCAGTCATCATCATCAGGAATATTCTTTGCCACCACCAGGTTCCTTATCTTATATCCGCCTTCAAGCGCCTCCTTAAGTCCTGATATATGGTCATTATCCACATGCGATACTATCCAGTAGTCCACTCTGCCTATGCTGTGATATTTAAGATACGGAATTATCCTGTATTTACCTACGGATGACACATCGGAAGAACCTCCGTCAACCATCACCGAAGTCCCGCTCTCTCTGATGAAGATTCCGTCTCCCTGCCCCACGTCAAGAAAATCTATCCGGTCTTCATTTCTGACCGGAATAAATACGAGGGCAGCCGAGAAAACCAGTATCAGCATATATCTCCAGCGGAAACCCGATTTCATAACATAAATAAATACCGCTGCCAGAACATACGATAATATAAGTATCATAACATAAACAGCGCCTGTTACAAGTCTGGCGCCGGGCAGCAAGAGGGTTTTGTCAGCTGAGGCTTCCATGAGATAAAGCATGAAATGACAAGGCATAAACAGAAACTTAAAAGGGATAAATAAATTAATAAGTCCGGCAGCAAACCCGCAAATGATAAGTAAAGGAAACATTGGGATCAAAAAGAGATTAAGTAAAAAAACGAACGTTGGCACCTCGTGGAAAAAGTAAGCCGTGACAGGAAAAAGCGAAAGTTCCATTACAAGAGCTCCTATAAATCCCGATATGATCCTGTCTTTTATTGACGGAGTATATGAAAGCCCATGTTCCGTCCTTATCTTTTTTTCCCAGAGTATCCGTTTCTTTTTGATATAAGCATAGGACACAGGTCCTGCAATAAGATTTACCAGGCACACCGCTGTATACGACAAAATAAGACCTGTATCCCCTATCATTAGAGGATTGATCAATAGCTCCAAGGAAAGTGCCACCGCCATGGCAGAAACCATATCGTATCTTTTCTTCATAGTCACGGCAGATACCATTAGAATAAACATAATGACAGCGCGGTCTGTAGCTGCCGATCCCCCGCAGATGCTGCCGTAGATGACTGCAATAAGCGATGAAATAATACCTCCGGATATTATTCCTCCCCGAAGTCTGACGCATTTATAAGCGCCCTTAGCTATGACTGATATATGGGTTCCTGAAATTGCAAGGAGATGGATGATGCCCGCCATCCTGAAAAGATCATATGTCTCATCGTCAAGGCTGCTCTTGTCTCCGAGCAGCATAGAAGAGAGAAGCGGTCCCTCCTCACCGGGAAGAGCAGATTCAAAGACACCTGTCATTCTCGTCCTGAATCTGAAAAAAAGTCTCCGGAAAGACAGACCCGGCCGGTAAAGCACAGTCACATCAGCTTTTCTGATAATACAGGATTCCATCCTGTTCCTGTGATAGGTCCTGGCGTCAAACATGCCGTCACATTTTGCAGGTTCGAATAAAGTCCTTCTCCCTCTTACCTTCACATAATCTCCGGGAAGAGCCGGAGTCTCATATGTCTTCACGGAAACATTCAATAGATCTGTCCCGTCAGCTTTTGCATCCTTTACTATTAGAGAGACCCCGTCATCGCTGTCATATCTTTGTTTTACATATCCCCTTATCTCTCCGTATCCCTTATAAGATATGGCTCTGTCGATCCTTTTTGAATCGAGAAAACACCTTATCATTCCAAAGACAGCGATCATTACCGTAAAGATAATAAGAGAAGCCCTGCTTCTCTTCTCGCGGGGTCTGCACGGCATTAAAAGAAGTCCTGCGATCACGGCGATCACAGGCAAAATAAAAATTATTCGCCCTGTTGCGGTAAAGAGGATAGCGAACATCAAGGCAAGAGCCGGATAAACGGCGGGTCTTTTGACCATGTCATAGCCTCTAGTCGGTAAATTAACTTCCTAAAACTTCCCAAATTTCACTATTGATTTTGGAAGCTTTTTTATTTATTGATTACATTTGTGTCATTTTTCTCGAAGAGCGTTCCTTCATGTCCTCTCAATGAGAGATTCGATCCGTTCTCCGATATCTGCACTCTGTTGATTCCATAGAGATCCGTCAGAGAATCAACAATTGAATAAACGCAGGCTTCTTCAGTAACATCATTATTCTTCGAAGATATATCGGAATCGAAATTCACATAGCATACTCCGTCAGCTACAGCAAGCGAGCTTACCTGAATTCCCGACGGCAGGGCAGGTCTTGCGTTTTTCACTCCGGGATTCTTCTTTAAATAATCGATGACCACTCTGGCTATATGAATATTACTGGAATAAGTAACCTTCTTCTTTACTTTATGAAGTCTCGTCCCGTCCCTGTCAGGATAATACAAGGTAATGTCAGCGCTCTGAACAGGAGAATCCTTTCCCGCCATGCTCATGACAAAAGTATTATCATCCATCATGCGGCCTGATATTCCCGATGCAGATACAAGATCTGTGTGATCCACCTGGAATGTGACGGTCTTCACGCCTTTTACCTGAAGAAGCGTCTTCACAATGGCAGCTCTCATAAGAGTCTCGTCAGTCCCCGTGACAGTCATATAAGACCTGGTAAAAGAAACGGTCAGATTGCCGCTTTCTTTATCATACAAAGTGTCCTGGACATTTACGCCATTTGGAATGGGGCGGGTCATGTCGGATTTTTCAGTTTTGTCTCCGAGAAGATCCAGAATCTCATCAGTCATCTTTGACCTGTCCTTTGACTTTGGATAATATTCCTCGGTAGCAAGACCTGTATGGTCTGCATTTATGTCATACAGCACATAGGTCTTTTCAGTTTTTTTCTTCTGTGACGAACCTGAGCAAGACATAAGTACAAGCGAAAGAGACAGAGAAAGCAGAGCGATGATTTTATGACAATGCTTCATTTCGTCCCCTCCTCTATGTATTTAAGCGGCAGACGGACATCGAATTCCGTGCCGGAGCCTTGAATAGAACTTACCTTAATTTCACCATGATGGAGCATGATTACATTCCAGGTAATGGCAAGTCCCAGCCCGGTCCCGCCTATCTCTCTTGAATGGGACTTATCGACTCTGTAGAATCTCTCAAAAATATGATCGATAGAGTCCGCGGGAATACCTATTCCGGAATCCTCGACTTTTATATAGCAGTATCTGTGGTCAGCATTCAAAGAAACATGGACGAAGCCGCCGGAATGGTTATATTTTATTCCATTCTCCACCAGATTCATGAGGGCAAGATTCAGCTTGGTCTCATCGGCTTCAACCGTCACCGGACGGAAACTCTCAAGTACCATATCCACTTCGGATTTCTCGGCAAGCGGCTTCAGCATTTTTAAGAGATGCTCAAGCATATCATTCATAATGACAGGCGCGATATTCATTGACACTCCTGCTCTGTCTAGTCTTACAAGAGAAAGAAGGTCGTTTATCACGCTGTTTTCTCTGTCTATTTCATGGGTAATATCCTTCATGAAGTCTCTGTAAATCTCTATCGGAGCGCCGTCTCCCATTGAGTTGATGGAATCGGCAAGCACCTTCATGGACGCGAGCGGCGTCTTCAGCTCATGCGAGACATTTGAAACAAATTCAGATCTCGATGCATCGATTTCCTTCATCTTGCGATGATATTCGTTGAATTCATGAATAAGCTGACGGATCTCGGTATAGGAAAGCTCAGGCATACTTTCTGTCGCCGGATCTTCCCTGGCTTTCACTATGCCTTCAGTTGTTTTTTTCACAGGACTTACCACGCGGTCAGAAATAAATATAGCCAGAAGGGCTGAAACGAAAAACAGGATAAAGAGGATCTCAAGCGCTACATCGCGCATAAAAGAAAGGTTATTGGCAATATAGAGCTCAGACCTTATGATCATAAGCGCGCCTGAAAATTTCCCGTTCGCATCGCTTTTAAGTATGGCAGAGCCATCGGGAGTGACTACCTGGTTTCTGTCCGCAGACTTGGAATTGTCTATTCTTGTAAATGATGGTATGGGAACTGTAACTATTATGCATTGATTTTTCCGGTCAAAATATGAAACCGTCTCGCCATTTACGGCACGAACAGCATCTGACCAGAGAATCTGTCTGCCCGCATCTACTCCGTAGGTATCGTATACGATCCCAAGAGATGAATTTATAACCATGATCCTGCCGCCGTTGGCATTGCCGATGGCAGTAAATTCAGCAGTGAGATAATCCAGGTCAGGATTCTCCATAAATCCTGTGGTGGCAATCTGGTTGTTCAGAGTCTGAGCCTGTGAGATCACTGCAGAAATATCACTCTCCGTCTGCTTTTTTTCATAGATAATAAGCGCTACTTTCGTCAGTATCAGAGCCGGTATTGCTGACGAAAGAAATACGATCAGAAATATTCGAAACCTGAGGCTCCTCAGATATCCGGAAATTGAAAGCTTCACTTTATCCTTCCTCGTCAAGGCTGATAATAATAACCGACACCCCACTTGGTATGAACATAACGCGGTTCGCTCGGATTCGGCTCAAGCTTTTCCCTGAGTCTTCTCACATGAACATCCACCGTGCGTGCGTCTCCCGGATAGTCAGCTCCCCAGACTGCCTTCAAAAGATCATCCCTGTCATAGACCTTTCCGGGATTTTTTACGAGAAGATAAATCATATCGAATTCACGTCCGGTGAGATTTATCTCCTTGGACTTAACGAATATCCTCCGGCTCTCGGTATCAATCTTTATATCCCCGCTCTCAAGTATCCCGGAACCAGCCGCATGCTCAGCTGATGTCCGTCTGATTATTGCCTTGATTCTGGCCTTTACCTCCAGAATATTAAAAGGTTTTGTAATATAATCGTCTGCACCGTACTCCAGTCCCAGAATCTTATCCATATCATCGGATCTGGCAGTAAGCATGATGATGGGAACCTTGGAAAATTCCCTGATTCTCTGACATACTTCAAAGCCATTCATTTTCGGAAGCATGACATCAAGGAGGATCATATCATAATGATTCTCCTCAGCTCTCTTTAAAGCTTCCTCTCCATCGTATGCGCAGTCCACATCCATTCCGTCCTGCTCCAGGGAAAATCTGATACCCTTTACGATAAGTTTTTCATCATCTACTACAAGTACTTTTCTGGCCATAATATTCTTAATCCACAGTTACCTTATCTTTTATCTTATTGTACATGCCTTCCTTAATTCCGGGTACATTCATAAGATCCTCGGCCGACTGAAAGGGACCGGACTCATTCCTGTATGACAAAATATCAGAGGCCTTCGCATCTCCTATGCCCGGAAGCGTCTTCAGTTCATCAGCCGAAGCGGAATTAAGATTTACCTTCCCATCCTGTGACTGAGCGGAAGATAAAGTTTCAGCTGATGTGCGTATCTTTATCTTCTGTCCGTCCTTCAGAAAAGCAGCCTGATTTATGTCATCGAGACAGGCGTCATCCGTGCATCCGCCTGCTGCCGCTATGGCATCACAGACCCTGGAATCGGGCTTTACATGGTATACTCCGGGCGAAGCCACGGCTCCTGATACCTCGACTATCCATTCCGAAGCTGGAGTGTCACTGCTGTCTTTTGACGCTTCACTTACGACGCCATTGTTTTTTCCGGCATCAAAATATGATCTGCCGGAGCAGGCGCTTATGAGGCATGCCGATAGCAGTATTAAAGCAATACAACTTTTCTTTATTAAATTCATAGGCTCTCCTTTCTCTAAGAAAGGATAAACCTGCTGCCTTCAATATATTCTAGCTTGAAAAGTAAAATATTACAATATAGTTTCAAAAATATTGCAATTCAATCAAATTCTTTAAGTGTGGCATCCAATATGCTTATTCCTTCGTCTATATCCTCTTTTGTCATGACAAGCGGCGGAAGAAGCCTCAGCACATTTCCTCCGGCCGAGAGTGTGACGAGACCATTTGAAAGAGCTTCTGCTACCACTGCGACTGATTTTACATCCTCACGGATTACAAGTCCCTGCATGAATCCCATGCCGCGGCGGGATAGGACTGACGGATGACTCGATACCAGTTCATCGAGCCTTGCCTCGAAATGAGGAGTCAGAGCCTTTACATGTCCGGGAATATCCTTCTCCTCCATGATATCTATAACTTTAGAAACGGCTGCGCTTACGAGGGGATTGCCGCCGTAGGTGGAACCGTGATCGCCCGGTTCTAGTGAAGAAGAAGCTACCTTTTCCGTCACAAGAAACGCGCCTACGGGCACTCCGCAGCCCAAAGCCTTGGCGCTGGCCACTATATCAGGCTTCACTCCGTAATTCTGCCATGCGAAATACGCGCCGGTCCTTCCCATTCCGCACTGGACTTCGTCTAAAATCAAAAGCATATCTCTTTCATCGCAGAGGGCGCGGACTTTTCTTAAGAATTCAGGATCAGCAGGATGTATGCCGCCTTCGCCCTGAACTGTCTCCATAAGAATCGCGCAGGTCTTGTCATCGCAGGCTGCCTTTACGCTGTCGAAATCATTATATTGGGCAAAATGCACTCCGCCCATCAGCGGATAAAAAGGTGTCCTGTAATGATCTGTTCCTGTAGCGGAGAGGGCTCCCACAGTTCTTCCATGGAAACTGTTCTGCATGGCTACTATCTCGTCACCTGCCGCCCCGTCTCTTTTATAAGCATATTTCTTGGCGGTCTTTATTGCTCCCTCGATTGCTTCCGCGCCGCTGTTGGTGAAAAAGACGCGATCCATTCCGGAAACCTTTACCAGCTTTTTTGCAGCCTCTTCCATAGGTTCACTGTAGAAAAGGTTCGATATATGGGTGATGCGGTCGATCTGATCCTTAAGTGCATCCTTATAAGGCTCTACATTGTAACCCAGCGCCATTACACCTATTCCTGAGGCGAAGTCAAGATATTCCTTTCCGTCCATGGAATAAAGCCTTACTCCTTCGCCGTGATCAAAAACTACAGGAAACCTGTTGTATACGTGGATCAGTGTCTTCTCGGCACTTTCCATTACTTCTTTTTCTGTCATTACCATGCTCCTTATAAAAATTAATTAAAACTTCCCACTTCTCATTAACATTCTTCGTTGCAAGGAATTCATTCAAGCCATGAGATGCACATATGGTGGCGAACATTGTGTTTTTCGTCGTGAGCGAGCACGCTAGCTGCGGCTCGGTTGACAATCGTTCAAGCAGAAATGCTTCCTTGTACTATATTGCAACTGCAAGAATTCAATTCAAGCATTTCTGCGCGCTTTTGTCAGAGAGCCGCAATTAAGCGCGTGCGAGCAAACAGAAAAACACAACTTGTGAGCCGCCACTGTGACATCTCTTGGCAAAAAGCGAATGAATCCTTGCAACGAAGATTTTCAATATTAATATTTTCCTGAATATCTCTCGGTATTATCACCAATAAGCGCAGTTCCGATTCCTTCGTTTGTAAATATCTCCAGCAGCAGGCAGTGAGCAATTCGCCCGTCCAGGATATGCACCCGGCTAACTCCCTTCTCCACGGCGTCAATGCAATTTCTGAGTTTCGGCAGCATACCGCCTTTCACCATGTCATCAGCTATAAGCTGTTTTGCCTCCGATACACTGAGTTCTGAGATAAGAGTCGACTTGTCATGAGGATCTCTGCACAAGCCGTCGATATCGGTGAGAAAAGCCAGCTTCTCGGCGCGAAGCGACTCGGCTATTGCGCTTGCCGCGTCGTCAGCGTTTATGTTATATGATTCATAATTATCATCAAAGCCGATAGGACATACTATAGGCAGAAAATCCTTCTCAAGGAGATCCGTGAGGACTTTCGTGTTTACTTCTGCCACTTCTCCCACATATCCTATATCCCTGCCGCCGGAGAGTTTCTTTTTCACCTTGAGCATTCCGCCGTCCTTGCCGCTTATTCCCACGGCGTGCACTCCGAGCGACTCGACCATCTGCACAAGGGATTTATTCACATGGTTCAAAACCATCTCGGCTATCTCCATGGTCTTTTTGTCAGTAACACGAAGGCCGTTTACAAATTCCGGCTCGATCCCTGCCATGGTACACCACTTCGATATGGCCTTGCCCCCGCCGTGCACGATTATGGGCTTGAATCCTACCAGTTTTAATAGCGTCACATCCTGTATAACGCTCTTTTTCAGAGTCTCGTCTGTCATGGCTGATCCGCCGTACTTTATTACTATTACCTTCCTGTTGAAACGCTGAATATAAGGAAGCGCCTCCACCAGTACGCTTGCCTTCTCCATTACCTCATGCATATTAGAAATATCCATCTTTTTCTTCTTTCCTTCTACCGTAAAAAAATCTCACCCGTCAGCTTCTGTAGTCCGCGTTTATCTTCACATAATCATAAGTAAGATCGCAGCCCCATGCCGTAGCTGATGAAGTTCCGGACTTCATATCCGCGATTATTATTACCTTTTCTGACTTCATTATCTCAGTTGCCTTATCCTCACTGTAAGGAAGAGCTGTTCCGTTTTCGATGAGCTTGATCTTGCCGTTTTTGCTCTCCATATAGAGATCGACCTTGTCGGGATCAAACCTGGCTCCCGAATAACCGAGAGCGCAGAGGATCCTTCCCCAGTTCGCGTCTCTGCCAAAAACAGCTGCCTTGGTAAGATTGGATGTGATCACAGATTTCGCGAGAGTCCTTGCATCCTTCTCATTTTCTGCATTCTCCACCCGGCACTCGATAAGAGTCGTAGCTCCCTCGCCGTCTCCCGCCATCTGGATGCAGAGGTCATGCATCACTGAAAAAAGAGCTTCCTTAAAAGCATCGAAGTCGGCCCCCTCTGAGTCAATGAGGTCATTCTTTGCCATTTGGTTTGCCAAGACGACACAGGTATCATTTGTGGATGTGTCGCCGTCTACAGAAATCATATTGAATGTATCGCGGACATCAGCTTTCAGCGCCTTTTCTATCATGGCAGAAGACACAGCGCAGTCAGTAGTGATAAAGCAAAGCATGGTTCCCAGATTCGGATGGATCATGCCGGCGCCCTTTGTCATGCCGCCTATATGGCAGGTCCTGCCGCCTGCAGTGAAGGAATAAGCCGATTCCTTTTCGTGAGTATCGGTAGTCATTATAGCCTTTGCCGCCATATTGCCGGCTTCCGGTGATGAATCAAGTCCTTTGGAGAGTGCCTCCACTCCCTTTTTCACCTTGTCAAGAGGAAGTGACATACCTATCACGCCTGTAGAAGAAAGAAGAACGGAATCGGGAGAAATATTAAGGCATTTGCCTGTAAAAACCGCCGTCTCCCTGCATTTCCGAAGGCCGTCAGCTCCCGTGCAGGCATTTGCTATGCCGGCGTTTATCACTACGGATCTGATCCCTGCATCCTTATCTATCATTTCTCTGTCATACTGAACCGGAGCTGCCTTTACAACATTTGTTGTAAATACTCCCGCAGCATTACAAGGTGCCTCGGAATAAATCATGGCCATATCGTCACGGTCTTTATATTTTATTCCTGCTGCTGTGTGAGCTGCCTTAAAACCAAGTGCTGCGGTCACTCCGCCATTTATTTTTTCCATAATTATATTCTCCTTTCAGGCATTGAACCTGGTTATATTCTTATCATTCAGGACAAATTCATAGATATTGAAGTCTTCACGTTTCTTCCAGCCTTCCGCGTTCCAGAAGCGGTTGCCGATCTCGTTCGTTCTGAAAGCCTCGAGAGAAATCTTTGACACATGCTCTTTCTGTAGGGCTCTCATGGCGAAGAGAACCATGGCTTTTCCTATACCGCGGTTTCTCTGATCTTCCCGAACGCATACATGGTAGAAGCAGGCTGTCCTTCCGTCGTGTCCGCAGAGGATCGATCCGACTATTTCGTCGCCAAGAGTGGCTACTACCGAGCAGCCCGGGTTCCGGTCCAGAAAGCGCCTGACTCCTTCGCGGGAGTCGTCAATGGAGCGGATTCCGAAGCCGTGGATCGACATCCAGAGGGAATGCACCTTTTCAAAATCATCCGGACTCATCGCCCTTATCACATATTGTATTTCATCCATAGTCTTCCATCCGTTAATCTCTATCTCATCAAATCCGATTTTATTAAACGTGACTCGGCTCTGTCCTATGTCGTCAACAAAAGCCCCTAAAAAACATTTGAGACTCCGGTATCATATAATATTTACTGACATAAGAAGTCATCGATAAAAGCATGAATCTTCTCGCAGTCTCGATTCTGCAAGATTATACAACTATCATTCGGCAGAATCAAGTGTTCTTTGACGAGATTTGCAGTTTTATGCACAATGTTTGTATAAATTTGCACTTGCAGTAGACTCTTTACTGTTGTATATTCTTTAGAGCGAATATTAATTCATTGATTGCCTCGTGTAATCGATGAAAAGCATGTCCGTTTCATTCATTGGATGATTACAGTGTCAAAAGGTACTTTTAACACCTGCATAATTGTATGATCTAGTGCGCAAAGGAAATTCCGGCACTTATGTAATTATCAATGAAGAAAACAGGTACTTTCGGCACTCATTTTATTATATGGAAAGAAGGATCTTATGGCAAAAGAAAAAGTAGTTCTGGCGTATTCAGGCGGTCTCGACACCACAGCCATCATCCCCTGGCTCAAGGAGAATTACGGATACGATGTTATCTGCTGCTGCGTTGACGTAGGTCAGGGCGAGGAGCTCGACGGACTGGATCAGCGCGCCAAGATGTGTGGAGCATCCAAACTTTATATAGAAGATATCACAGATGATTTTGCCGAAAACTATATTGTCCCCTGCGTCCAGGCAGACGCTGTATACGAAAACAAATATCTCCTCGGCACATCCATGGCTCGTCCCGGAATTGCAAAGAAGCTGGTGGAGATAGCAAGAAAAGAAAATGCCGTCGCCATCTGCCACGGCGCAACCGGAAAGGGCAACGACCAGATCAGATTCGAGCTCGGCATCAAGGCTCTCGCGCCTGATATCAAGATAATAGCTCCCTGGCGTGACGACAAATGGACTCTCCAGTCCCGTCAGGATGAGATCGACTACTGCAAGGCTCACGGCATCCATCTTCCATTTTCCACAGACCAGTCCTACAGCCGCGACAGGAATCTCTGGCACATCTCCCATGAAGGACTTGAGCTTGAGGATCCGTCTTGCGAGCCTGATTACGACCATCTGCTTGTACTTACCACTCCTCCTGAGGAGGCTCCGGATGAACCTGAATATGTCACAATGACATTCGAATCCGGTGTTCCCGTATCTGTAAACGGTCACAAGATGAAGCCTGCTGATATCATCCGTGAGCTCAACCGTCTCGGCGGCAAGCATGGAATCGGAATCATCGACATAGTCGAAAACAGGGTCGTCGGAATGAAGAGCAGAGGCGTCTATGAGACTCCCGGCGGCACCATTCTTATGGAAGCACATAAGCAGCTCGAAGAGCTCATTCTTGACAGAGACACCATGGCAGTACATAAGGATCTGGGCAATAAGCTTGCCGAGGTCGTCTACGAGGGTAAATGGTTCACGCCTCTCCGCGAATCCATAGAAGCCTTCGTTAAGACAGATCAGAAATACGTCACAGGCGAAGTCAAATTCAAGCTCTATAAGGGCAATATAATAAAGGCAGGAGAGACCAGTCCTTATTCTCTCTACAACGAATCGCTCGCATCCTTCACCACGGGAGATCTCTACGATCACCACGATGCCCAGGGATTTATCACCCTCTTCGGTCTGCCGCTCAAGGTCAGAGCCATGAAGATGCGTGAGGTTGAGACAAACTCGAAATCAGAGACGAAATAATATAAAAAAGCCGGCGCTTGATGGCGCCGGCTTTTTTAGTTATCGTTATTCGGCTTCCCCAGAAAGATATACGGCGTGGCCTGATAGACATAGTAGTTGAGCCAGTTAGTATACATGGCGTTTGCCATGGCTCTCCACTGCATGACCGGTCTTTTCTCCGGATCATCGTCAGGATAATAGTTGACGGGGATATCTATGTCGAGTCCCTTCGCGATATCCCTTTTATACTCCTTATCCAGAGTCATCCTGTCATACTCGGGATGCCCCATCACAAATATCTGGCTGCCATCATCATTCATGCAGAGAAATGTACCCACTTCATTCGACTCAGCCAGAGTGATAAGATCCGGATGCCGTCTGATATCATCCGAATCTACCTCTGTGTTTCTCGAATGCGGCGCCATAAAATAATCGTCAAATCCTCTTACCAGCGGTACTCTTCTGTGCATCACCTTATGAGCATAGACGCCGAACACCTTGCGTGGCAGAAGATGTTTATTTATACCATAATGATAATAGAGCCCGGCCTGGGCGCCCCAGCAGAGATGAAGAGTCGATGTGACATGAGTCTTTGACCACTCCATGACATGACAGATCTCATCCCAGTAATCCACTTCCTCATAAGGCATCTTCTCGACAGGAGCTCCTGTAATGATCATGCCGTCATAAAATCTGTTCTCCACATCATCGATCGTGAGATAAAACTGATTCAGATGGCTCTTCGACACATTCTTTGCTATATGGCTCTTCATGGCAAGAAAAGTCACGTTCACCTGAAGCGGAGTATTTGAAAGCATGCGAAGAAGATGCAGCTCAGTATCCTCCTTGAGCGGCATCAGATTTACAATGGCTATGGAGAGCGGACGGATGTCCTGGTGCATGGCCTTGTCCTTCTCCATTACAAATATATTTTCTTTTTCAAGAATCGCATTTACCGGCAGATCACTGTCTGTACAGATAGGCATTATGAAGCCTCCTTTTCTATCAGCCGATCAGATCCATAAGTTCTTTCTCGGATATGACTCTGACGCCGAGCGCGTTTGCTTTATCAAGCTTCGATCCGGCATTCTCACCGCAGAGCAGAAAATCCGTCTTTTTAGAAACAGAAGATGTGACCTTGCCTCCGTTTTTCTCAATAAGAGCCGCGGCCTCGTCCCGCTTCATGTCCGGTAGAGTCCCCGTGATCACAAATGTCTTTCCCTGAAGCTTATCTCCTTCTGACACCATACGGCCTGACATGTTCAGTCCGTATTCCTTAAGTAAAGCAATGACCTTCAGATTTTCTTCCTGATGAAAATATTCAAAAATCCCGTCAGCTGTCACCTGACCTATATCATCAGCGGTCGTAAGCAGATCCGCATCCGAAGAGATGATGCCGTCTATGGAACCAAACCTGTCAATAAGTGACTTGGCTGTTGATTTCCCTACATTCGGAATTCCAAGGCCTGTAAGAAGTCTGTAGGCATCATTACTTTTTGAATCCTCGATCGCCGATAAAAGCTTATCGGTATTGGTTTCCTTTCCTACTATCCTCTCTCTTATAAGGTCATCCCGTCTGTCTTTAAGCCGATAAATATCAGAGACATTCGCTACATAACCTTTCTCCGTCAGCTTCTTTGCCGCTTTCTCGCCAAGTCCTTTTATATCCATTGCGTCACGGCTGGTAAAATAAATGATGTGCCTCAAAAGCTGAGCCGGGCAGGTTGCTGATGTACAGATAATATTTGCTGTTCCTTCCTCTCTTACGGTTCTGGCTCCGCAGACGGGGCAGGTATCAGGAATAAGGAAAGGTTTCAGTCCCTCAGGTCTCTTATTTTTAAGTACTGTGCTTATCTTCGGTATTATCTCGCCTGACTTATAGACCTTTATTCTGTCACCGATCCTTATGTCCATGGAAGTAATAAAGTCCTGGTTATGAAGCGTCGCTCGGCTGACCGTGGTTCCGCATAGATTTACAGGGTCAAACACGGCCGTAGGATTGATGCGGCCGGTACGTCCGACGCTGAGTTCTATATCCCTGAGAGTCGTCTCCTTCTCCTCAGGCGGATACTTATATGCTATGGCCCAGCTCGATACCTTGTCTGTGTGACCGCACTCTCTTCTCTGGCTGTAGCTGTTCAGCTTCACGACAGCCCCGTCTATATCATAAGGGAGGCTGCCTCTCATCTCGCCGATCTCATTTATGGCATTCCATACTTCATCGCTTGTATGGCAGACCCTGTAATTCTCAATAGTCCTGACTCCTGCCTTATGCAGAAAATCATAGCAGTCTGTATGCTTTTCGAAATAGGCGCCTCTCACATCCTGGAGATTGAAAATAAACATCGAGAGTCCTCTTTCTGCTACCACCTTTGGATCAAGCTGTCTCAAGGTGCCGGCGGCGCAGTTCCTCGGATTCTTGAAAGGAGTCTTCCCCATCAGCTCCTGATTTGCGTTGGCATTTGAAAAAGCCTCTCTTGTCATATATACTTCGCCGCGGATCTCAAGATATTCCGGGGCATTGTCTATATGCTTCCTTACGTCTTTTATCCGGCGGGCGTTATCTGTAACGTCCTCTCCAAAATTCAAGCCGTCTCCCCTGGTCTCGGCAAGAACCAGATCTCCATGATCGTATCTGAGTGTCATGGAAAGTCCATCGATCTTCTGCTCGACGACAAATTCAGGGGAGCCAAATCTATCCTGCATCGATTTCACAAAGGCGTTTATCTCATCGCGCGAAAACACATCGTCCAATGAGAGCATAGGCACATTATGCCGCACCTGGACACCGGCTTCCCGTTTTGCGACACCTCCCACATGATGAGTCGGAGAAGAAGGAGAATCATATTCAGGATAATCCTTCTCCAGCTTCTTAAGCTCCTCCATCATCATATCGTATTCATAATCTGATATCTCGGGATCATCAAGATTATAATAACGGTTGTTATGATATTCTATTTTTTCTCTGAGTTCATTTATTCTGTCACTAACACCGGATTCATTCATATTTTTCACTCTTCGTTGAAAACAGCGGATACATTTTGCTTTCACCCTTCGCCAAAGCAAATGATTGCGTTATTATTCACCAATTAATTAAAACACCGGGCTTATGCGGCATTTCATTCATTATCAGAACCGGAATCCGTGCTGCCGTCATTCATTTGTCCTTTGTCTCTTCTATATCCGTTATTGTACGGATAGGGTCTTTCGTTCCTTATGTTATTTGAATACGATGACGGTCTCCCGCTCCTGTATGAGCCGTTATTTCCATAAGGTCTGCCGCTTCTGAAACCACTGCCTTCATATCCGTAATCATCTGACCGGTACTGCCTTCCGCTGTCAAATGATCTGTCGCCCGAATATGATCTGCCGGACGAATATGACCTGCTGCCGGAATATGATCTGCCGGTCGAATATGATCTGTCGCCCGAATATGACCTGTCACCCGAATACGATCTGCCGGTTGAATATGGTCTGTCGCCGGAATATGACCTGTCACCCGAATACGATCTGCCGGTCGAATATGACCTGTCGCCCGAATATGATCTGCCGGTTGAATATGGTCTGTCGCCCGAATATGACCTGTCGCCCGAATATGACCTGTCACCCGAATATGACCTGTCACCCGAATACGATCTGCCGGACGAATATGATCTGTCGCCCGAATATGGTCTGCCGGTCGAATATGGTCTGTCGCCAGAATATGACCTGTCGCCGGAATATGACCTGTCGCTCGAATATGATCTATCGGACGAATATGATCTGTCGCCGGAATATGACCTGCCATCTGAATATGGTCTGTTGTCCGAATATGATCTGTCGCCGGAATACGATCTGCCGGTCGAATATGATCTGCCTTCTGAATACGAACTGTCACTGTGGTAAATGACAGGTTTTTCATTTACATAGCCGTCACTGCTGTAAAGATTTCCATCACTGTAGAAAGGCCTGCCGCTTCTTCTCTCATTATCATACGGTCTGCCGCCTCTTCTCTCATTATCATACGGTCTGCCGCCTCTTCTGTCATTATCATACGGTCTGCCGCTCTTATAAGACGAAAAACTTCTCGTTGAAAAATGATTCGAACCTCTGGGAGCGCTGTAAGAATTTCTGAGTTTTGAAAAAAGCTGCGACTTTTCTTCATCGGTCAGATCCCTGTATTCACCCTCCGCGAGTTCTCCAAGCTTAAGATCCATGATCCTTACTCTGATAAGGTCATAGACGATATATCCCTGTGCCTCGCACATCCGTCTGATCTGACGGTTAAGTCCCTGTGTCAGAACTATATGAAATGTCTGAGAGCCTGTCTTCCATATCCTGCAGGGTCTCGTTGTCACATGAAGCTCAGGAAGATAGATGCCTTCTCTCATGTTCCTTAAGAAATCATCCGTTATATCCTTGTCCACATTGACAATATATTCCTTCTCGTGATAATTGCCTCCGCGGTTCAGCTTGTTCACAAGGTCGCCAATATTCGTAAGAAGAATAAGACCTCTGGAGTCCTTGTCAAGTCTTCCGACCGGATAGATCCTGTAAGGATAACCAATATAATCGACGATATTATTCTTTTCTTTTTTCTCGGCAGTGCAAACGACTCCTATAGGCTTATTGAAAGCAATAATAATTTCAGGCTCGTTATGTTCTACCTTCTTGCCGCGGAAAACAACACTCTGACCCGGCAGCACCCTGTCACCAAGTGAAGCCACTTTATCATCTACAGTCACTTCTCCGGCCTCGATTGCCAGATCAGCCTCTCTCCTGGAGCAGATGCCTGCTTCACTTAAATACTTATTCAGCCTGGTTCCGCGATTCTTATAATCAGCCCCCATAACTACCTCTTTCATATGTTTTCATTAATAATATCACCTTCGTCGCAAGGATTCATGGAAGCCATGAGATGCACAGATGGTGGCGAACATTGTGTTTTTCGTTGTGAGCGAGCACGCTAGCTGCGGCTCGGTTGACAATCGTTCAAGCAGAAATGCTTCCTTGTAATATATTGCAATTGCAAGAATTTAATTCAAGCATTTCTGCGCGCTTTTGTCAGAGAGCCGCTAAAAAGCGCGTGCGAGCAAACAGAAAAACACAACTTGTGAGCCGCCACTGTGACATCTCTTGGCAAGCTTCCATGAATCCCTTGCAACGAAGTTTTTCGTTGTTTATGTGGGAAGTTTTAGTCAATAATTAAAAAACAGGGACAGCCGTGCCCCTGTTTCATATTCGCTGTCAGAAGATTCCTCACGGAAGATATCTTCGCGAATGATATTGATGCAAGCGCATTTAAAGTGCAAACTTCGTTTGCTTGCGCTTGCACTTGTAACATCACTTCGTGATGTTACATTACATGAGTGTCACAATTCATCCTGTCACACATTTTTTCTCTTACTGCAGAAGCTCGGTCTTTACATATCCTGTCGCTCCTCCATACGTGGTAATGCTTGTCCAACCGGACGCATAATTAGCGCCGATCGTGACCGGCTCAGACACATATGCAACAGCAGCTATTGATGCGTCTTCACGCATATCGGTTCTGACTCTTACAGTATTCTTCAGAATAATCTGAGCACCCGGATTCAGCCCCGCGACTTCTATCTGGTCTGTCGGCTGCTGTGTACTTGTACTGCCTGACTGAGAATTATCTCCATTTCCCGCATTATTGGTATTAGAGGAATTGTCATTGTCCTTATTCTCGGCCTTCTTGTCATTTCCGGAAGAATTGTCCTTATTCTCTTTGTTCTCTGACTTCTTTTCATTCTTCTTATCAGTCTTGTTCTCAGACTTTTTGTCAGAATCGCTCTTTGGCTTATCACTTGAGAGTTTGTCGGTCTTTACATATCCGGTCTTATCCTTGTAATCGATCTTGCTCCAGCCGTTTTCATCAGAGATCTTCTTTACGCTCTCGCCCTTTTTCAAAGTACCAAGCACAGTGCCGTCTGAAGAAGCCTTGTCCATGACCTTGACGCTTTCAGTCGTATACATCTCGGTCGCTTCGGACACTTCCTTCTCATGAGTCTCTTTCTCGTCCTTTTCCTGCCTGTCATAATCCTGATTCCACTTCGTAGTAGCATCGGAAAGAGTGGAATTCAAGAATACGGAAAGCTTGCTGTCACTAAGAAGCGCCTGGTTAAAACGGCTCTGGACGTCTTTCCTCAGTTTCACGAAATCATCCTGCTGCTCGTATTTTGCTATGAGAGCTGTAATGTCCGGATCCATATCAGAAATATGGTTCACCGAATTAAATGATGAATATGCGTTATCAATATAGAGCTTACCCTTGCTGTCAGTCTTCACATAGAAAAATTCCAGTCCGGGAGCTGCCGTATCTATGTCCTTAAAGCGGACGTCCTCTGTTATCGATACGAGGTATGACGTTTTATTAAGACCCTGCTTGTAGTAGATCTTAGTATTTTTATATTCCATTACATACTGACTGAAGAAACGAATATAATCAGCTTCCCTGTCAGACATGGGATGGGCGATCTTCTTTATCGAGTCCACATCTCCGTCAGCATAATATTTGAAATAATCCGAAAACAGCTTCTTTAAATCCTTCGATACATCAGCTGTCTTCTTGTCCTTCTGCGTTTTCGTATCCGATGCGGATACGAACTGACCGTAAGTATTGTTGATATTGCTCTCTTCCGCCGTGCACCGCATAGTCAGAAATATAATTCCTGCGAATACAAGTGCCGCCAGATAATATCTATAGAGCCTGCTGTCTGTCAGAGCATACCATATATCAGCAAGCCTCTTTCCAAATTTCTTCATCTTGCCTCCGGATGATTACAATGTTTAAAAAAAGTGATGTATGTGACAGGATTCGAACCTGCGTTCTTCGGAGTCGGAGTCCGATGCGTTATCCAGCTGCGCCACACATACAGATGACATATATTCTAACAGAACATGACTTATAAATCAACCTGTATCAGACTGCATACCTCTTCGGGACTGATCTTGTCTGTATCTATTATCTGCCTTGCACAGGATCTGTACAGGGGCATACGGATGTCCATCATTTCCTTTATTTCGTTCAGGTTTTTTTTATCTTTAAGAAGCGGTCTTGTATTATCTGCTTTAAGCCTCTTCAAAACAGCTGCCGGATCTGCGATCAGAAGGATGGTATTCTGTTTTTTCAAAATGTCCCTGTTTTCTTTTCTCAGTACGACCCCGCCTCCGCAGGAAACTATGACAGAAGTATCCTTATCCGACAGCTCCCTTAAAAGAGCTGTCTCCATATCACGGAAGCTTTCTTCTCCCTTGTATTTGAAAATTTCATTTATGGACATCCCGGATCTTCTCTCGATCTCCGCATCCATGTCCACCACAAGAATTGACAGCCTCTTCCCAAGGCAAAGCGATACTGACGTCTTTCCGGTACCCATATATCCCGTCAGAAAAATTTTCAAAATCATTCCTCCATCAGCTTATGTACGGCATTAAGTATGACCTTCATATTCTTTGCGGGTATCTGTCCCGGCGCACTCGAAAGTCCTTCGGAAGCAAATGTTATTGCGGAGCCGAATAGCTCCCCGGTGATCCTAGTGATGAGCCCGGATCTGCCCATGGAAATTCCGACAACGGGAACCTTGGGATATTTCTCATGAAAACGCGTCGTTACATGGAGAACCTTCAGTGCATCATCGGCATTCTCGGGAGTAACTGCAAGCTTTACTATGTCCGCGCCTGTCATCATCATCCGGATCAGCATGTCATACATTTCTTCAGAATCAGGCGTCTTCATAAAATCATGCTGGGAGGCTATCACACGCTTTCCCATACCATGGACCCGTCTGACCATATCCGGCGCATCGTCAGTTTCGAAAGTTTCAATATCGACCATATCCACAGATTCGGACTGAGCAGCATTCATTATAATTGAATCTACCAGTTCTCTCTTGACGGACAATCTTCCGCCCTGGCTTAATGTACGAAAGGTAAATAAAAATATGGTATCATTCATTTTCGGAAGTCCATCCAGAACTTCTTTTATTTTATCGGGATTGGGTGAACCCTCATAGTAATCCGCCCGCCACTCGATCATTTCGCATCCGCCCGCAACAAGATTATTGACTCTTGTCAGGCAGGCATTCCTGTAGCGTTCCACGACAGGAACGCATATAAGCGGCATGCCTGATCCTATCTCATGTCCCTTTACTATCATATTTGTCTCCCTAAAAAACATTTTTCTTTAGTATAGTAGAAATTTCAAAGCTTGGCAATCGAATTGAGAATTGACTTAACGCATAAAATCGAATATTATTCTTGCTTATAGAAAGACTTGATCGGAGCTTAATATGACAAGAATTACAGGAAACACTTCGCTCTACTGTCTTCTGGGACACCCTGCGCACCATTCCAGATCTCCTGAAATGCATAATCTTTCATTTCAAGAACTCGGAATAGATGCCGTCTATCTTGCTTTTGACATTGAGCCTTGCGATTTTCAGAAAGCCGTTACCGGACTTATCTATTCCGGTGTCAGAGGAATGAACCTTACTATGCCCTTCAAGCATTCGATAATGCCTATGCTGGACGAGATCGAGCCTCAGGGACAGCTGGCAGGCGCAGTAAATACGGTGACTGTGAAAAACAACAGACTCATCGGAACTACAACTGACGGCAGGGGATATATCGATTCCCTGAAAGAAAAAGGTTTTGATATCAGGGGCAAAGAGATGACAATACTCGGCGCGGGCGGAGCGGCGACAGCCATCATCGCGGAAGCGGCGCTTACCGGAGTGAAGAAGATCCATATAGGAAAAAGAAAAAATTCCACCTATGATGACACTCTTGATTTTGCAAAAAGAATCCGGAGCTCAACTGACACGGATGTATCGGTCTTTCCGATGGATGACGAAAATGAGATGCAAAGCGCGATAAAGACATCAGACCTTCTTACAAACGCGACAAACGTCGGCATGGGAGATGACAATAGGTCTCTTGTTCCGCAAAATATGCTGCATGACGGTCTTTTTGTCACAGACATCATCTACCACCCTGAAAAGACTACTCTTCTGGCGGAAGCAGAGAAAAAAGGACTTTTAACCATGAACGGAAAATATATGCTGCTCTACCAGGGAGCTGCGTCTTTTAAGATATGGACCGGACAGGACATGCCTATAGATCTTGAGAAAGCTGAAATATTTCACTGACTAAAACTTCCCACATAAACAACGAAAAACTTCGTTGCAAGGATTCATTCACTTTTTGCCAAGAGATGTCACAGTGGTGGCTCACAAGTTGTGTTTTTCTGTTTGCTTGCGCTTGCACTTGTAACATCACTTCGTGATGTTACATTAAATGTGGGAAGTTTTAGTCACTGATTTGATTTTAGAAAGGAAAAAGTTATGAGTTTCAAATATTTGAGGAAAATGCCGACACCGGATGAAATAAAAGAAGAATATCCGCTGACGGACGATATGAAAAAAATAAAGACAGATCGTGACAAGGCGATCTCTGACGTTATAAGAGGAAAGGACAATAGGTTTCTTGTAATAATAGGTCCATGCTCTGCCGATTCGGAAGATCCTGTTATAGAATATGTCACACGTCTGAAAAAAGTACAGGAAAAGGTCAAGGACAAGCTGATCATAATCCCCCGCGTCTATACAAACAAGCCCAGAACAAACGGAGGCGGATACAAGGGGATCGCTTCCCAGCCGGATCCCACCAAGGCTCCCGATATGGTCGAGGGACTTATAGCAATGAGAAAGCTCCATCTTCGTGCGCTGAAAGAATCCGGTCTGTCAAGCGCCGACGAGATGCTCTATCCGGAAAACTGGCCCTATGTCGAAGATCTGCTTTCATATGTCGCTATAGGCGCGAGGTCTGTGGAGGATCAGCATCACAGGCTTACAGTTTCCGGATTCGATGTCGCATCAGGAATGAAGAATCCAACCTCGGGCGATTTCTCAGTCATGCTTAATTCCGTGTATGCGGCTCAGCATCCTCACCACTTCACTTTTGCAGGATACGAGGTAGAGACCAGCGGCAATCCCCTCGCCCATACGATCCTCCGCGGAGGTACATCAAAGCACGGCAACGCCACCCAGAATTATCATTACGAGGATCTGATCCGGCTTAATGATATGTATTCAAAGATGGATATAGTGAATCCGGCCGCTGTTGTCGATGCAAACCATTCAAATTCAGGAAAGAAATTCCATGAGCAAATCCGCATAGTCCGCGAGGTCATGCACAGCCGCATGTATTCCGATGAAGTCCGCGCTCTTGTAAAGGGCGTGATGATAGAAAGCTACCTGGTGGAAGGCAATCAGAAAATCAGCGACAATCAGGTCTTCGGTCAGTCGATAACCGACCCCTGCCTTGGATGGGACGATTCAGAAAAGCTCATTTACGATATAGCTGAATGGGCGTGATGATTCATTCGCCTTTCCTTAAATTAATAAAAATACGCGTAGTCACCTTATAGACCTTGCATCCCTTTTCCTGGTCATTTAATTCTCTTACCAGACTCGTATAATACTCCTGCTTGTCCATGGATTTTCTAAGCAGACGATATACGGTCAGATATTCACTGGGAGCAAGGTCTATATTTTTTGTCGCCTTACGCACTTCTTCCTTAACCGCCTGTGGCAGCTTACCGACAGCCTTTTTCTCCGGTTTCTTCTTTGAGGTCTTGTCGGATTTTGTATTATCCGCTTTTGACATCCGGCTGCTGTCGGTCTTTTCGTTAGTCGGCTGACCTTTCTTTTTGTCGTCAGGCTTATTATTTTTCTCTGCAGCGGTCTTTTCCGGCTTTACATTTTCAGTGCTATTATTATCAGGTTGCTTTATTTTACTCTGTCGTCTGAATCTCAACTTTCTGTCGACGAAATCCTGATTGTTCCAGAAATCAAGGACAGAGTCAAAACCTGTATCATTGCTTATCACTACAAATTCCGTCTGCCTTGTTGTGGCAACTATGTAACCTGAAAGAGCAGACAGCTGAAAATCGAGGTAATTTTTTCCTGTCTTCTTGACCTTCAGATAACAAAAAGAGGCTTTTGACTGAGAAATCCTGATCGTCAGTTCAAGCGGAATCGATGATGCCTTGCTGCTGTAGAACAAAGCCACCTCATCATCAGGACCGAGAGTCTCTATTCCGTCCAGTCCGTTATAATTCACATTTTCGTAATCAATAAGATATACGCTCAATTCTTACCTCCTTGCCAGTGCATACGCGAGCACAGCGGCAACCGTCTTTGAATCCTGGATCGCTCCGCGCCTGATCTTGTCAATAAGCGCATCCAGATCCCAATTCTCGATAAAAATATTTTCCGCTTCATCCAGAATCTGCTCCTGTCTTTCACTTAGTCCGTCAGCAAGATATACATCAATGAATTCATCGCAGAAAGCAACTGTTGATTTTAATTGTAGCAGAGGTTTTACAGACTTACAAATATATCCGGTCTCTTCCCTCAATTCTCTCATGGCAGTAATTTTCGTATCCTCGTTTACCGAATCCCTCGAACCTGCCGGAATCTCCAGAGTCCATCGGTTCAAAGCCGGCCGGTACTGTCTGACCATCACTATCTGTCCGTCTTCCCTGACTGCAAGCACGGCAGCGGCGCCCTTTCTATGAGATACAAAATCCCATTTCTCGTGGCCGCCATCCGTAAGAAGCATGGAATCAGAATACACGTCCAAAATAGATCCCTTATATACAAGTTTTCTGTCCTCACGCACAGCATGGCGGATGTCATCAGGCAGGTTCATTTCCTTTTGTCTCTCTTCTTCTGTCATATCTGTCCTTTCTTTATAAAAAAATGAACAGCCGGTCATATGACCGGCTGTCCAATCTGGAGTTTATTTAGCGTAATCAGTAACTCGAGATTCACGGATAACACTCACTTTTATCTGACCGGGATATTTCATTTCATTTTCGATCTTCTTCGAAATATCATGAGCCAGAACTACCATCTGGTCATCATTAACTTTATCAGGCAGCACCATCACGCGTACCTCTCTGCCGGCCTGAATGGCAAACGACTTGTCAACGCCGGGGAAGGAATTGGTAATCTCTTCCAGCTGAGTAAGTCTCTGAGTATATGCCTCCATAGTCTCTCTTCTCGCTCCGGGTCTGGCAGCGCTTATTGTATCAGCAGCCTGCACAAGACAAGCTATAAGAGATTGAGGCTCAGTATCTCCGTGATGTGAAGCTATGGCATTGATAACTATAGGATCTTCCTTGTATTTCTTAGCGATCTCCACACCGATCTGTACATGCGAGCCTTCACGTTCCCTGTCTACAGACTTGCCGATATCATGAAGAAGTCCGGCGCGTTTTGCCATACGAACGTCAACTCCTACTTCAGCAGCCATCAGTCCGCAGAGCTCAGCAACCTCTATTGAATGCTTGAGACCGTTCTGACCATAGCTGGTACGGAATTTCATTCTGCCCAGGAGACGAATAAGCTCCGGATTCAGACCGTGAACGCCGACTTCAAGAGCTGCTTCCTCGCCGGCTTCCTTGATGGTGGTATCGACTTCTTTCTTGGCCTGATTCACCATTTCCTCGATCCTGGCCGGATGGATACGACCATCCACGATCAGCTTTTCAAGAGCAATTCTCGCAACCTCTCTCCTGACAGGATCGAATGAAGATAATACAACAGCTTCAGGAGTATCATCAACTATAAGTTCTACGCCCGTAAGAGTTTCCAGAGTACGGATATTACGTCCCTCTCTGCCGATTATTCTGCCCTTCATCTCATCATTCGGCAACTGTACAACGCTAATTGTCGCCTCTGCCACATGATCCGCCGAACATTTCTGGATAGCTGTCACCAGAATGTCCTTGGCTTGCTTGTCGGCATCCTCTCTGGCCTGAGCCAGCGTCTCCTTCACAAGTTTTGCAGCATCCAGCTGCACGTCTTCCCTGACTGTGTCCAGAAGCATCTTCTTTGCTTCGTCAGTAGTCAAACCTGATATTCTCTCGAGTTCCTGCGCTCTCTTTTGGCTTATCTTCTCGAGCTCATCTTCTTTCTTCCTTAGCTCATCTTCCTTACGGTGAAAATTAGCCTCGCGTCTTTCAGCTGCCTCGATCTTCCGATCGAGATTTTCCTCTTTCTGAAGAATCCTGTTCTCGTTCTTCGAGACTTCAGCTCTTCTGTCCGCGATCTCCTTGTCAAGCTCGTTTTTCAGCTTCAGATTTTCTTCCTTAGCTTCCAACATTGCCTCGCGCTTTTTCGCTTCGGCATTCTTGACAGCATCATCAATTATCTGCCTTGCCTGTTCTTCCGCCCCGCCTATCTTCTTCTCATTCTGCTTTTTATGATTTGCGTTTGAGATAGCGAGGGTCACAGGTACACAGACTACAAATGTTACAATTACTGCGATAATAACAGCAAGCACAGGAGCACCTCCTCTATTCAGTTGTCCATGTTCTCTTTGAAATATTGAAAACCGTCAATTCGATTTATCAAACTTACAACATATAAATATTAACTGTTTAGAGAGTCAAAGTCAATCATATGTGAAACTTGGCAAGGTAAACCAAAAATGAAATTTTAAATTCTACCATTAATACCAGAGGTAGACGTTAGTCTTGCACAGGTTGCGTTTACTCTTTCATACAATTGTACTATGATTGCCCTGTCCTTCTGACAGCAGTGGAAGGAAA
>Ga0256406_1000304_pt1 | contig 92951 bp, 72 predicted proteins | sample RumenRJG_03DNA_FD_185986 | JGI IMG/M metagenome (GOLD analysis project Ga0256406, IMG submission 185986) | Bovine rumen microbial communities from Lethbridge, Alberta, Canada - RJG_03 | ecosystem: Host-associated > Mammals > Digestive system > Stomach > Rumen | place: Canada: Alberta | collected...
GCCGCCTACGGGCATTATGAGGACAAATAGCAGAACCATGGCAGAGAAGAAACGCGAAACCTTCGGCTCGAAACTGGGCTTCATCATGGCCACGGCCGGCTCGGCCCTCGGCCTGGGCAATATCTACCGCTTCCCCTGCGAGGCCGGCGCCAACGGCGGCGCGGCTTTTGTCATCGTCTATCTGGCCCTGGCGCTCGTAATCGGCACCCCGCTGATGATCAGCGAGTTTGTTATAGGGCGCAACAGCCGCTCCAACCCCGTCGGCGCCTTCCGCAAGCTGAGCGGCGGCAAGGGCACGGCCTGGCCCGTGGTGGGCTACCTGGGCGTGCTCTGCGCCTTCCTCATCCTGGCGTTCTACACCACGGTGGCGGGCTGGACGCTGGGCTACCTGGGCAAGAGCGCGGCGGGCCACTTCGCAGGACAGGACCTGGCAGCCATACAGCAGCAGTTCAGTGATTTCACGAGCCACCCCTGGCTCCCCATCCTCTGCCAGCTGGCTTTCCTGGCCTTGACGGCGGTGGTGGTGATGCGCGGCGTCAAAGGGGGCATCGAGCGCTGGAGCAAAATACTGATGCCGATGCTGCTGGTGATCATGGTGGTGCTCTGCGTCAAGAGCCTCACGCTGGGCGGCGCGCGCGAGGGGCTGGAGTTCTTCTTCAAGCCCGACTTCTCGAAAATCACCGGCAAGGTGGTCCTCTCGGCCCTGGGTCAGAGCTTCTTCTCGCTCTCGATCGGCATGGGGGCGCTGATCACCTACGGCTCCTACCTGGGGCGCAGGGACAACATGGTCTCCAGCGCCGTGAGCGTCACCCTGGCCGACGCGCTGGTGGCCATCCTGGCGGGCGTCATCATCTTCCCGGCCGCCTTCAGTTTCGGCATCCAGCCCGAGGCGGGCGCCTCGCTGGCGTTCACCACGTTGCCGCTGGTGTTCCAGCAGATGACCGGCGGCTACTTCTTCTGTCTCATCTTCTTCCTGCTGCTGGTCATCGCCACGCTGACCAGCACCATCTCGCTGCTCGAGGTCATCGTGGCGGCGCTGACCGAGGAGCTGCGCCTCTCGCGCACCAAGGCAGCCCTGCTGGGCGCCGTGGGCACCGCCGTCATCGGCGTGCTGGCCACCATGAGCTTCCGCGCCGGCAGCCCCCTGCACATCGGAGCCAAGACGGTGTTCGACCTGCTGGACCAGGTCACGGCGCTCTACATGATGCCCATCGGCGGCCTGCTCATCGTGCTCTTCGTGGGGTGGAAGATGAAGCGGGGCGACGTGATGGACGAGCTGACGAGCCACCAGACCCTCCGCCCCGGCCTCCGAAAAGCCATTCTCTTTATCATCAAATACATAGCCCCCGTCGCCATCGCCGTCATCTTCGTCAGCCAGCTGGTGGGGTGAGCCGGGCGGTGCCTGCAAAAAAATATTTTTCCGGCGAGTGGAATTTATTCGTATCTTTGCAGCGCAATGTCCGCTGGTGCGGAAGCGTGCAAGTGGCGTTGCGACAGTGCTTTGAGTCTGTTTCCGCCACCGAGGTTCGCCCCCGTAATCGGGGCGACGAAGAGGGAATCGCGTGCAAATCGCGAGCTGTCGCGCAACTGTAGATCACCGCAACTTTAAGTCCGGCAGGCAAGGCAAGCCATTGGGGCCGATGCGCCCCGAGAAGGCGCCGTGCCGGGGGTGAAAGCCAGGAGACCTGCCCCGTGTGGTCCATGCAGTGGCAATGCTTTCGCGTCAAAGGCGGTTGTCAGCCCGTCGGTCCCCTTGTGGCCGTCGGTCTCCTCTTTCCTTTATTATTGTTATGCGTCCGCACTGCCCCGAGGCACTGCGAACCGGTCAACTTATCAACCTATCAACTTATCAACCTCCAACATCATGAACTGGAAAGAAGAATACCGCAAGAAAATCTCGAAGCCCGCCGAGGCCATCAAGTCCATCCGCGACGGCCAGTGTGTCGTCATGGGTCATGCCGCCGCCGCGCCGCGCCTGGTGCAGCAGGCGCTGGCCGACCACTGCGAGGACTACAACGACGTCCTCATCTACCACATGACCACCCTCGGCGACAATCCCTGCTACAAGCCCCACTGCTTCGGCCACTTCCGCCATGTGAGCAACTTCCTGGCCGCCAACTCGCGCGAGGTGATCGAGCGCCGCGAGGGCGACTTCTTCCCCGCCTACTTCAAGGATGTGCCCTCGATGATCGGCAGCGACATACCGTGCGACGTGGCCGTCTTCCAGACCACCCCCCCCAACGCCGAGGGCTACTGCTCGCTAGGCGTCAGCTGCGACTACGCCAAGGCCGCCATCCGCGCCGCCAAGACCGTCATCATCGAGACCAACGAGCTGATGCCCTTCACCTACGGCGACACGCTGGTCCATGTGTCGCAAGTCGACCACATCATCCCCTGCGCCTACCGCCTGCAGGAGCTGCAGCTGCCCGCCCCGGGCGAGGTGGAGCTCGCCATCGGGCGCCACTGTGCCTCGCTCGTGGTCGACGGCGCCACCCTCCAGCTCGGCATCGGCGCCATCCCCGACGCCGTCCTGCGCTCGCTCGCCGACAAGAACGACCTCGGCATCCACAGCGAGATGTTCTCCGGCGGCGTGATGGACCTCATGCGCAGCGGCGTCGTCAACGGCAGCCGCAAGACCCTCCACCGCGGCAAGGCCGTCGTCACCTTCATCATGGGCACACGCGAACTCTACGACTTCGTCGACGAGAACCCCGACGTGGAGTTCCACCCGGTCGACTATGTCAACAACCCCCTCGTCATCGCGCAGAACGACCGCATGGTCTCCATCAACTCCTGCCTCGAGGTGGACCTCCAGGGGCAGGTGGCCAGCGAGACCATCGGCATACGCCAGTACAGCGGCATCGGCGGCCAGGTGGACTTCATCCGCGGCGCCTCGCTCGCCCGCGAGGGCAAGGCCGTCATCGCCATGCCCAGCACCGCCGCCGGCGGCAAGATCTCGCGCATCAAACCCTTCCTCACCGAGGGCGCCGCCGTCAGCACCTCGCGCAACGACGTCGACTACATCTGCACCGAATACGGCATCGCACGCCTCAAAGGGCGCACCCTCCAGCACCGCGCCGAGGACCTCATCCGCATCGCCCACCCCGACTTCCGCCCGGCCTTGGCCGAGGAATACGAGCGCCGCTTCCACACGCAGTACCGCGATTAGGAATGTTCAGAAAGACGCCTGCCGGGAGATCGTCGGGAAGGTAATGGCCTCGTCTAGTGTCTTCAGGTCGAAATATTTTTTCTTGTCAGGTGATATGAGGATAAGCCGTGGCATGGACTTGATGCTGAAAACGTTTGAAAGTCCCTTGGCATGGTAGGTGTATGCTTCGAGCCCATATCTCGCCACGATCGGGAGCAGTGATTCCGTGCTGGCGGCCAAGGGGTTTATCATCATAAAGTGGATGCCTTTTTCCCGAAGCGTCGCGAGCACCGACGGGTCGTCGTGCAGTTGCTTCATTTGCAAGTAGCAGGGTTTGCAGCCCGAATACCAGAAGTCCACGAGCAGCCACCCGTGTTGTTGCCCGAGGGAGGTGGTGTCCCCGCCAAGCGACACAATGGGAAAGTCGACAACCTCGTTGGTCAGTTGCCTGTTCTCTGTGCTTCTCCACAGCCACGACAGGGGTGGGTTGTCCGTGTTGTTGTGCCGGGTGAAGGTGCTGTAACAGGGGTTTTCGAAGTTGGTGACGGAGTCGATATATGCTTGGTGGTTTTCGTAGGATATGCCGATGTCGTAGCGGCGTGTGCCGAATTCGTGGGCACCGTTGCCGGGATAGTCCATTGGCGATGCGACAATGAACTGCAGTCCGCCGTGCGCAGGGCTGTAGAAGTATTTTATGGTGCGATAGTTTGGGATGTCGAATTCCTGGGTGGTATCGTTGAAAAAATGGCTCGACATGTCATCCTTTGTCAGCACCGTATAGGCTTCTCCGTTTATCATGGTGTCTGCAATGCCGTTGAATTTCGTTGACTGGATGCTTGTGGAGAGCAGGTCGTCCTGGCGAATCAAAGGATATATGTACTCCACCACGGAGAGGAGATATTGGAGCCTGTAGTACCGTATGCTGCGGTTGTAGTCTACGTCGGGGCCGTCGCTGAAAATCGTGAGCTCCCGGTTCATCAGGTCCACCACCTTGAGCGATTCGTCGGTAAAAGAGTACAGCACGTCGGAGTTCAGGTAGTGGATGGTTGTCGACTGCGGGCAGCGGTAGACTTTGTAGCGTCCCGTGTAGTTCGTATCATTGGAATTGGTTAGTTCGATGGAGAAAGTTCTGTATTCGTTCTGCACAACCGGGAACAGGATGTGTTTCGTGTAAAATATAGATGCCCGGTTGCAGGAACAAAGGGCAAGAAGCGCCGGCAGCAGAATAATGCTTCTATAACGTAGTGTTCTAAATGTCATCTTGTTATTGTAGATAGATAATTGGCTCGGTTTTGTTTTCAGCGTGCAAAGATACACAATTTTATTTTTCTGCACTGAAATTTCATCAACCGGGCGCGGGCATTCGGGTGATTTGCTTAAAATGACCTGCGCAAGCATTCGAGTAATTCGGGTAATTCGCCGTCGGAACAGAGCGATTCAAATTTTTTTTCGTACTTTTGCACCGCCATTTCGGCTCCGCTTTTATGAAACAGATACTGCTCATCAACGACGTCGTCGGCTGCAGCCATGTGGGCATGGTGGCCATGCTCCCCATCCTCACCCACCAGGGCCACGCCGTCTACAACCTGCCCACAGCCCTGGTCTCCAACACGCTGGACTACGGCCGTTTCAACATCATGGAGACCACCTCCTACATGCGCGGCACCCTGCCCGTCTGGCAGCAGCTCGGCTTCCGCTTCGACGCCGTATGCACCGGACTGATGTTCAGCGAGGAGCAGGCGCGCCTGGTGCAGGACTACTGCCGCCGCCTGCGCGACGGCGGCACGGCGGTCTACGTCGACCCCATCATGGGCGACGCCGGCCGACTCTACAACGGCATCTCGCAGCGCCAGGTCGAACTCATGCGCCAGATGGTCGCCGTGGCCGACCTCACCTTCCCCAACCTCACCGAGGCCTGCCTCCTGACCGGCATGCCCTACAACCCCGGCGGCATGACGTGGGACGACGCCTGCCGCATGCTCGACGCCATCCTCGCCCTCGGCTGCCGCAGCGCCCTCGTCACCAGCGCCCGCGTCGACGGCCAACCCTGCGTCCTCGGCGCCTCTTCAGAACTCAAAATTCAAAATTCAAAATTCAAAATTCCCTACACCGAAATCCCCGCCGCCATCCACGGCACCGGCGACATCTTCTCCGCCCTCCTCGTCGGCCACCTCCAGAACGGCCTCGCCCTCCAGGAGAGCACCGCCCGCGCCATGGAGGTCGTCAGCCGCCTCATCGACCGCAACCGCCACCTCCCCGACCCCTGCCGCGGCATCCCCGTCGAGCAGTGCCTCGACCTGCTCTGACCCCTCCCCCCTCCCGGAGGCAATCTACCCATCATTACCCACCGGTGGGTAATAATGGGAAAAGGCCTAACTACTCCCCTAGAGAACCCCTACCGTTCCCCTAGAGCCCCCCCCTCCACCCACAAATTCCCACCCCCTGTTGCATGTGCGCATAACACCCTTGTTTTCATCATTTTGCGACGAAAATCACCAAAACAGGGGAGAGGGTCACCAAAAATGGTGAGAAAATTTTTCAAAAAGTGCCTTGGAATTGTTTTTATTTTGTATATTTGCAGCATCCATTACACACCTCGTATATTGTGTATGGCACTGAAAATCAATTAAATAAACGTAATATTAATCCTAAACAAAAAGGACTTTTATGACAAAAGTTAAATCACTGGCTGACCTCAAAGCCATGCGCGAAAAGCTCCAGTCCAACCTCGACGTCCGCGAGAAAGCCGAGAACCCCGAGGCACTGGTGCAAATCAAGGTCGCTATGGCCACCTGCGGCATCGCCGCCGGCGCCAAGCAAGTTATGGAACACATGATGCAGAAAGCCGACGAGCTCAAGATCGCCGCCGTCTTCACCCAGACCGGCTGCATGGGCTACTGCCACGCCGAACCCACCCTCGAGGTGCGCGTCCCCGGCAAAGACCCCATCGTCTTCGGCCACGTCGACAACAACCGCGCCGACGAAATCCTCACCAAGTACGTCCAGAACGGCGAACTCGTCGAGGGCATCATCCCCGTCAACTACGAAACCATAGATAAATAACATCCGTTGGTATGTTGATATGTTGAGAAGTTGATAGGGTTCGCAATGCCCTGCCCGACAACGTATCAACATATAAACCTATCAACCTGTCAACAAATTGATTATGGCAAAATACAAAATGCATATCCTGATCTGCGGCGGCACGGGATGTAAGTCCTCCAACAGCCTCCAGATCATCGACAATTTCCACAAGATACTCGCCGAGAAGGGTCTCCAGGACGACGTGCAGGTCATCAAGACCGGCTGCTTCGGCTTCTGCGAGAAGGGCCCCATCGTCAAAATCATGCCCGACAACACCTTCTACACCAACGTCACCCCCGAGGACGCCGAGCGCATCGTCGCCGAGCACATCATCAAGGGTCGCAAGGTCCCCGAGCTCCTCTACACCAACCCCGAGAACAAAGAGCACGTCTCCGACTCGCGCCACATGGACTTCTACAAGAAGCAAATCCGCATCGCCCTCCGCAACTGCGGCTTCGTGGATCCCGAGAACATCGAGGAGAGCATCTCCCGCGGCGGCTACGAAGGCCTCGCCAAGTGCCTCACTGAGATGACCCCCCAGCAGGTCATCGACGTCATGAAAGCCTCCGGCCTCCGCGGCCGTGGCGGCGCCGGCTTCCCCACCGGTCTCAAGTGGGAACTCTGCGCCAAGAACCAGGCCGACCAGAAATACGTCATCTGCAACGCCGACGAGGGTGACCCCGGCGCCTTCATGGACCGCTCCATCCTCGAGGGCGACCCCAACAGCATCGTCGAGGCCATGGCCATCTGCGGCTACGCCATCGGCGCCAGCAAGGGCCTCGTCTACATCCGCGCCGAGTACCCCCTCGCCATCGACCGCCTCAAGATAGCCATCAGCCAGGCCCGCGAGTACGGCCTCCTCGGTGAGGACATCCTCGGCACCGGCTTCAACTTCGACATCGAGCTCCGCTACGGCGCCGGCGCCTTCGTCTGCGGCGAAGAGACCGCCCTCATCCACTCCATGGAAGGCATGCGCGGCGAGCCCACCCTCAAACCCCCGTTCCCCGCCGTCAGCGGCTACATGGGCAAACCCTCCAACGTCAACAACGTCGAGACCTTCGCCAACGTGCCCGTCATCATCACCAAGGGCGCCGAGTGGTTCGCCTCCATCGGCACCGAGAAGTCCAAAGGCACCAAGGTCTTCGCCCTCGCCGGCCAGATCAACAACGTCGGCCTCATCGAAGTCCCCATGGGCATCACCCTCCGCGAAATCATCTACGAAATCGGCGGCGGCATCAAGGACGGTCGCCAGTTCAAGGCCGTCCAGACCGGCGGCCCCTCCGGCGGCTGCCTCACACAGAAGCACCTCGACACCCCCATCGACTACGAAAGCCTCATGGCTGCCGGCTCCATGATGGGCTCCGGCGGTATGGTCGTCATGGACGAGACCTCCTGCATGCCCGCCATCGCCAAGTTCTACCTCGAGTTCACCTGCGAGGAGAGCTGCGGCAAGTGCACCCCCTGCCGCGTCGGCAACAAGCGCCTCTGCGAGCTGCTTGAGAAAATCACCAACGGCACCGGCACCATGGAAGACCTCGAGGCCCTGCGTAACCTCGCCGGCGTCATCAAGGACAGCGCCCTCTGCGGCCTCGGCCAGACCTCGCCCAACCCCGTCCTCTCCACCCTGGACAACTTCTGGGACGAGTACGTCGAGCACGTCGTCGACAAGAAGTGCCGCGCCGGCGTCTGCAAGAAGCTCATGAGCTACGTCATCGACGCCGAGAAGTGCATCGGCTGCGGCAAGTGCGCCAAGGGCTGCCCCGTCGAGGCCATCACCCGCACCGACTACATCGCCCCCGGCCACAAGCTCGCCTCCATGGTCATCGACACCACCAAGTGCATCAAGTGCGGCGCCTGCATCGGCAACTGCAAGTTCGGAGCCATCTCTGTTCAATAATATTTAAATAGGAATACAATAATATGATTAATCTCACCATAGATAACAAGCCGGTACAAGTCCCCGAAGGCACCACCATCCTCAAGGCTGCCCGCATGGCCGGCATCGACATCCCGACGCTCTGCTATTTCGAGCTCGACGGAATGAATTTCGAAAACAAACCCGGCGGCTGCCGCGTCTGTATGGTCGAAGTGAAGGGTCGCCGCAACCTGGCCCCCGCCTGCGCCACCGACGTCATGGAAGGCATGGAAGTCCTCACCGCCTCCCCCCGCGCCCTCAACGCCCGCAAAACCGTCCTCGAGCTCATGCTCAGCGACCACCCCAACGATTGCCTCCAGTGCGAGAAGAGTGGCGACTGCGAGCTCCAGGCCCTCGCCGCCCGCATGGGTATCCGCAAAATCCCCTTCACCGGCGAACAGACCACCTACGCCAAGGATAGCACCCTCAGCGTCTACCGCGACATGGACAAGTGCGTCTACTGCCGCCGCTGCGAGACCATGTGCAACAAGTTCCAGACTGCCGGCGCCCTGAGCGGCGTCAACCGCGGCTTCCCCTCGGTGGTCGCCCCCGCCTTCCAGCAGCACCTCGGCGACAGCAGCTGTATCAACTGCGGCCAGTGCGTCCAGGTCTGCCCCGTTGGCGCACTCACCCTCGTCGACAACATCCAGAACGTCCTCGACGCCATCGCCGACCCCACCAAGACCGTCGTCGTCCAGACCGCTCCCGCCGTCCGCGTCGCCCTCGGCGAAGAATTCGGCATGGAACCCGGCCAGATCGTCACCGGCAAGATGGCCGCCGGTCTCCGCCGCCTCGGCTTCGACCGCGTCTTCGACACCGACTGGAGCGCCGACCTCACCATCATGGAGGAAGGCACCGAGCTCCTCGGCCGCCTCAAGAAAGCCCTCGCCGGCGAAGAGGTCAAACTGCCCATGTTCACCTCCTGCTGCCCCGCCTGGGTCGCCTTCTACGAGAAGAACTTCCCCGACCTGCTCGACTACCCCTCGACCGCCAAGTCGCCCCAGGGTATGTTCGGCGCCGTCGCCAAGAACTTCCTGGCTCCCAAGATGGGTGTCAAGCGCGAGGATATGGTCGTCGTCTCCATCATGCCCTGCCTCGCCAAGAAGAGCGAGCTGGCACGCGAGGAACTCAGCGTGAACGGCAATCGCGACGTCGACTTCAGCCTCACCACCCGCGAGCTGGCCCACATGCTCAAGCAGTGCAACATCGACCTCAACCAGCTGCCCGAAGAGGACTTCGACAACCCCCTCGGCCAGTCCACTGGTGCCGCCGTCATCTTCGGTGCCACCGGCGGCGTCATGGAGGCTGCCCTCCGCACCGCCTACGAGGTCCACACCGGCAAGACCCTCCCCCGCGTCGACTTCGAGGAGACCCGCGGCTTCCAGGGTATCAAAGAGGCCACCATCGACTTCGACGGCTTCCCGCTGAAGATCGCCGTGGCCTACAGCCTCGCCAACGCCCGCAAACTTATGGAAGAGGTGCGCCAGGGCAACCCCAACGGCTACCACTTCATCGAGGTCATGGCCTGCCCTGGCGGCTGCATCGGCGGCGCCGGCCAGCCCTACCACCACGGCAAGAGCGACATCGTGCGCCGTCGTATGGAAGCCATCTACCGCGAGGACGCTGGCAAGCCCATCCGCAAGAGCCACGAGAACCCCGACATTGTCGCTATCTACAAAGAGTACTACGGCGAGCCCTGCGGCCACCTCAGCCACGAGCAGCTCCACACCCACTACTTCGACCGTAGCGACAAACTGGAAGTAACGAAATAAATTAATCAGGGGCTGGGTCTCCTGGGACACCTGGGGTACCCCAGCCCCCTAAAAGCAAAAACAATGGCAACAATCAAACTGTCCGAAGAAAAGGTCAATATCATCAAAGACATCTGCAAGAGCTTTGGCAACAAGAGCGGCGAAGTCATCAATGTGCTGCACCAGGTGCAGGGCAAGTTCGGCTACCTGCCCGCCGAAGTCCAGGAGGTCATCGCCCACGAGCTCTGCATGCCCGTGGCCAAGGTCTATGGCATCGTCTCCTTCTACAGCTTCTTCACCATGGAGCCCAAGGGCGAGCACCCCATCGACATCTGCCTCGGCACCGCCTGCTACGTGCGTGGCGCCGAGAAGGTGCTCGACGCCTTCGCCCGCGAGCTCGGTGTGCAGGTCGGCAAGTGCACCGCCGACGGCAAGTTCAGCCTCAACACGCTGCGCTGCGTTGGTGCCTGCGGTCTGGCCCCCGTGGCCATGATTGGCGAGAAGGTCTACGGCCGCCTCACCCCCGACATGGTCCCCGGCATCATCGCCGAGTACAAATAAGCCAAGTCTCTGGTGACATCAGGCAAATAGGGTACCCTGTAGGGGTGCCCTATTTTTTTTATATGTGTTTAGTTGTTTAAACAATTTTTTTTAAAATTTGTTTAATGCTTTAAACAAAAATATGTATCTTTGCAGCATAAAAATATGATTATATGGAGACGCTATTTGCATTGCAACGTCAATTGATTCAGAATGGTACAACGAATTTTGTGCGCTCGATAATGGATGAAATCGACTGGGAGAACACCCGTCTTATAGGCATTCGTGGAGCCAGAGGTGTTGGCAAAACAACGCTGTTGCTACAGCATATCAAATTGCATTATGGTGCTGGCACCAAAAAGGCATTATACCTTAATCTGGACAGTGCCTATTTCACACGAAACGACTTGATGGACACAGTCCAGTCTTTTTACACGTCCGGCGGTGAATGCCTTCTGCTGGACGAGGTGCACAAATATCCCCACTGGAGCCAGTATGTGAAAAACATCTACGACCTCTATCCGACCCTCAAGATTGTCTTTACCGGGTCTTCCCTGCTTCAGATTCTCAATGCGGAAGCCGACCTGTCTCGCCGCTGCGTGAGCTATGAGATGCAGGGCCTCTCGTTTGCGGAGTATATGCGCTTCTACCATAAAATCGACCTGCCGCTGTGCTCGCTTGACGATATTGTCCACAATGCCGACGACATCTGCGAGCAAGTCAATGCTAAATGCCGTCCATTGGAGTTTTTTGCCGACTATCTTCGGTCGGGCTACTATCCATTCCGCAAGGAGAACCCCAACCAGTATACCACAAGAGTGGAGAATGTGGTGGATATGATTCTCGCCATCGAGCTCCCTCAACAGCGGGGTGTCGACGTGGGAAATATTCGGAAGCTGAAGTCGCTCCTGGCGGTATTGGCAACGGAGGTTCCTATGCTGGTGGATGTCAGCAAACTGTCCAAGATGACCGAGTTGAGCCGTGTGAGCCTCACCTCTTATTTGCAATATCTGCACGATGCCCGCCTCATCCGTCTGCTTTATTCTGATTCGGCCTCGGTGAAGCGGATGCAGAAACCCGACAAGATTCTGATGGAGAACCCCAACCTATGTTATATCCTCACTCTTGGCCAGGCCAATGCGGGTACGGTTAGGGAGTCCTTCTTCTGCAACCAGGTGGCTCATCGGCATAGTGTGGAGTACACAAAGCCTGCCGACTTTATCGTCGACGGAAACATCGTCGTAGAGGTAGGCGGCAGCTCCAAGGACGGCAGACAGATAGCCGAACGCGGCAATGCCTACCTAGCCTGCGACGGTATCGAATACCCTTACGGCAGGAAATTGCCGCTTTGGCTGTTCGGTTTGTTGTATTGATTGCCTTCCTTAATGTTGTACAGAATCCAAGAATGATTGGCGTTGAAATGATTCATTTTATCCGTTTCCAAAACTGTTAGGGGGTATTGAATCATATTTCAGGATTTTTGCAATTTAATTAAGTTTATCGAGCATACTTTTTTGCATATTCTTTTGCAATGTGCTGAGAATCGATTTTTATCAATTGTAGAAAATACTCCATATTGGGTGGCCTCGGTACCGCCTTTCCGTTCCTAATCTCCTTTTCCTCCTCTACCGTGAATAGTTTCCCTTTTCTCTGCCTATAGTCACTATAATTCGAAAGGAATGTTGCAACAAAATAGATAGTTGGATCGGCTGTTTCTCTATAATAACCTGATTCGAAATAATCTCCATATGCATTGTATGCACGTCCTGCATAAAAATTAGCTGCTGCATTTTGCAAATCGTTAGACATTTCCGTGAGTTCTTTTACCACCAAGTCATGAACCTCAACTTTCATTTTGTTTTTTGTCATAAGCCAGCCCGCTATGTATCCACCGACCAACCCTAATGCAATAAATCCAATGCATAATAACTTGTTTTTCATCTTTGTTTTTTTTAATTAATAATGTGGCCACATATGACCAAAATTATAATCATCCAGAAACCGATTTGATCTGTCAAGGTCTTGTTGAATATTTGACTGATTATTCCTTATTCGTTGTTGTCCGTTGTATAAATCATTTATCTGCTGACTATGTTGATTTAGAATATCAAGTAATGTAAACTCTTTATCATCCCTCTCGAAAAAAGGTTCTGATGCATAATTTGATATTGTGTTCTCTGCCTGCTTAATCCTGTGATAGGTGAAAACCCAAACAACGGCAAGGACAATGCATCCTGCAAGTGACACCATAGATATTATGGGGCTTGCACTCTTTATCCATTTGTATATTTGTTCCATATTTGTTATTTGATTACTCCGATTAATGTTAGAAAACCAACAATGCCAAAGATTAATAAAAGACATCCGCATCCTTCGTTCTCTTCAAAGAAATCCTTAATACCTTCCTTGTTTTCTTTGACAAGATGAACAATCAGCCATAAGACAAAGATTGCTGCAGCAAGGATTATTAAACCGAGCAATCCATGTCCAAAGGATGTATCGTTAGAACGCGTATCGCGCCAATCATCATACGCTTCATCCATTGCCCATTGCTGAGCGAGAAGTTTGTTCTTTACAATCAGCAAAAACGCAATTGCAGTAAGTATTCTTTTTTTCATATTATCTCTTTTTTATATAATTGACTACGTTTTTCCTATCAAAGCTGTCGCAAGCCGAAGCATCCGTGGTTTCATAAACGACATCTCCTTTTATATTACAATAGAATTGTCCTTCATTCAAACCAGCCCGTTTCTCCTTAATGGAGCACCCTGCACACATTTTAAAAAAGCCTTTTGGAACTTTCATATTCACTAATTTAAATATTAAACAAAACCATTCCGCACCGCCGCAATATTGCGGCAGAGAAGCAAATCCGATCCCAAGCGCCGTCATGGTATTTAGCATAGCAAATCATGTTTCTTCTTCTCTATATGGATTACGCATTACATTTTCCCCTATTACGTGTCGGGCACAACCTTTTGTTGCCATCCAAGACCCCATGATAGCGGATTTGTATACAAAAAGAAGCGTGGGCCTGTATGTCTCACATTGTACTTGAAGGTCGTCGGAAACCTGAATAATCAAATGTAGTAACAGCACACGCTTGATGCGTGAATCCATTATACAGCCTTGATTATTCCACCTGAAAAGTTCCGACGTTCTCAAGTACAAGGAAGCATAACGCTTCTAATCATTAACTTTCATCCATGAGGTTTTACCCTCAAAATCCGGTTGCAAAATTACACATTTCCCCCGACATGGCAAAATATTTTTTCCCGTTCCAGAGAAAAGATGTATCTTTGCAGAAAAAATCATGCCCCCCCTCTATCTCGCCTTCGCCCCCCTCCAAGGCTACACCGACGCCGTCTTCCGTCGCGCCTACCACGAGTGCGTCGGCGGCATCGACGAGTTCTACACCCCCTTCGTCCGCCTCGAGCGTGGCGAGGTGAGAAAGAAAGACCTCCGCGACACCGACCCCGGGCGCAATGCCGGCGTGCCCACCGTCCCGCAGCTCATCGCCAGCGGCGGCGACGAGTTTGCCCGACTGTGCGACGCACTGCAAGGGCAGGGCTGGCGCCGCATCGACCTCAACCTCGGCTGCCCCTTCCCCATGCAGGTCAAGGCCGGACGCGGCAGCGGACTGCTGCTCCGACCGGACCGCTTAGAGGAAATCCTGCGCGAGATGCAGCGGCGCCCCGAGGTGGCCTTCTCCGTCAAAATGCGCACGGGGTGGGACACCGTCGCCGAGGGACTCTCCGCGCTGCCCCTCGTCAACGCCATGCCGCTGCTCCACGTCACCCTCCACCCCCGCCTCGGTCGCCAGCAGTACCGCGGCACGCCCGACCGCGAGGCGTTTCAGCGGTTCCTGAATGAACTCAAACATCCGGTCGTCTATAATGGAGACGTCATGGACCTCTCCTCACCCCCTTTCATCCCCTCCTCAAAAAGAATAAAAGGCCTCATGCTCGGCCGTGGCCTCCTGGCGCGCCCTTGGATGCTCTCCGACAAAAGCCCGCACGAGGTGATCCGGCAGCTCCACGCCGCCGTCTATCGCCACGCCACCGCCACCCTCTTCGGCGACAGCCAGATACTGGCCCGCCTGCATGCCTTCTGGGAATACATTGACCTGGACCGCCATCAGAAGAAAGCTATCCTCAAGGCCACCACCCTCCGTCGCTACAACGCGGCGGTGGGCAACTATTGACTGATTCTCAGCGCGATGTTGCGCCACAGGCTTTCGGCATAGAACGAGAGGTCCATGCGGTGGTAGTTCCCCTCCCGACCGATCAAGGGCAGCATATATTCGCCCGTATACCCCTCGACCACAAGCAGTTTCGACGCCGTGTCGACTGCCACCCTCAACGTGTCGCCACGGAAGACGAGTGTGGCCGGCGTGGCATCCGTGCGCCAATTCAGCGGGTTGATTGCCAAGCGGTTGTTTTCTGTGATGATGGGAATTCCGCATTCGGGCGAGCGCACGCTGTTGTAGCAGATGGTGACGCCCACGTCTGTGCTGTCCTGTGCCGCCACGATGGGGACACGCGCCGCCGCCATGTCATCGTCGCTCACCTTCCACCCTATCACATACGCCGCCGCCATGCGGCTGTGCGCCTCGGCATCCATCGTCCGCAGCAGCTCCACCACCGCCTGCCCTCCCTGGCTGAAGCCAGCCAGCACGTAGCGTCTGCCGCCGTTCAAGTGCTTGATATAGTGCTCGAAAGCACGCCCCACGTCGCCCATCGCCAGCGGCGCGCGCGTCGCCAATAGGCTGTCGCTGGTGTAACTCTCCAGCGTGCACTGGCGGTAGAAGGGCGAGTAGAAATTCAGACCGCCGCTCAGCAGCTGGTCCACTTTCCGCATTTCGTCCTGCATCGACGTGCGGATAGCCTCGATGCTCACGTCGGCATGATGCATCGTCTGCCCATCCACCTCATAGTCGCCCGTCGCGGTCGAGGTGATGTAGAACACATCGGCCTCCGCCCCGCGGTCCACCGCATACCACTGCCGCTCCTCGCTGTAGTCCGGAGCCGCTGGCACCTCCCCCTTTCCCATCTGGCACGCCGCCGCAAGCAGGCAGGCCACTATGCCCACCCAGACGCGACAAAGTCCATTGAAAATATTCATCTCTTTTGCCTACCGTTTGCAAATTTTAACACTCGCCTTGCCGCTCCGCAGCAGGTAGAGTCCGCGCGGCAGCGACTGCAAGTCGATGACCACCAGTGCGTTGTCCACCCGGTAGCTGCCTATGCGCCGCCCCTGCATGTCATACAGTTCGGCCGTGCTTCCGCCCTCCAGCCCGCTCACTGCCACTCGGTCCTCCGTCGGGTTGGGGAATGCACGCGCCACCGTCGCCTCTCCCTCGTTGATACCCACATAGTTGGGTGCCGTGTGCGCCTCGCCGATATAGTTGATCAGTGCCGCCTTGAGGTAGCGCCAATAGACTGGCAGTTGGCTGGCGTCCAGGGTTTTGGTGGTGGATATTTCCATCGTGAGCTCCAGGCAGTTGTGGTAGTAGTTCATATAGTCCTGCCGTCCGCCGGGAATGACGTACCAGTCGCCGCCGGCTATATAGCCGCTCTGCGTCACGTCGGTCATATAGCTCCGGCTCTCCATCCGGCAGGTGTCCACAAATCGCTTGCATACATCTTTCCACCATGCCGTCTCCGGGTGCGGACGCGTGCCGCTCGTGAAGCTGTCCCACGGGTAGTTCAGCACCTCCGCGCCGCCGTGCAGATTGGCGCTCACGTTGAATCGGTGCCGGCCAGCATAGTCCACCATCGCCTGGTTTTCAGGCTGCAGCGTCTTGGTGGCAGGGCTTGCGAACGGGTCGGGAAAGGTGCGGTTGAGGTCCACATTGTTGGCGTTGTTGCGGGTGGACCCCTGCACCGTGTGGTTCCCGCGGCGGTACGTGCCGTCGGGGTTCGCCAGCGGATTGATGAAAATGTGCGTCTCGTTCATCAGGTCGGTCAGCCGCTGGCTCTGTCCATAGCTGGTTAGAAGCGTGTCTATTAGCCTCAGCATCAGCACATATCCCGTCACCTCGTCGCCGTGGATGGTCGAAGTGTAGAAGAATTCCGGCCGCGCGATGTCCCAGTCGCGATGCCCCAGGATGTCCAGCGCCAGGATGAGGCGTCCCTCCACCGAGGTGCCGATGGTGTCCAGCCGGCACAGGTCGGGGTAGTCCGCCGCCCAGCCTTGCATCATTTCCACGTATACGTCATAGGTCGGATAGCGGTCCCAGGCAGCCATCTCCGCCACCGTGGTGGCCATCGTAACAGCCTTGTTGGCAATGGGTTCCGTCTCCGGCGGGAAGGCGTCGGGTCGCGGTTTGAGCTGCGCCGTGGCGCTCAGCGTGGTGGCCAGCAGGGCCAGCAGTATCAGGTTCTGTTTCATACTATTGGGTGTAACGCGGTGGATTGTATTTTATTGTATCTCGATCGTCGCTCCCGGCAGGTTCGCCACCCAGCCCGTCAGCGCCTCCACTCCCTGCAGCGCCCATCCCAGTGGTGCCGCCGTCCATGCCGCGGGCACCGCCATGTAGAGCAGAGACAGCCCCAGAACCACCGCCGAGAAGGGGATGATCAGCACGTTGGCAATCAGGAAGTAAGGTTGTATCCGGTGGAATGTGGCGATGGTGATCGGCAGGGTCGCCGTCGTGGCGGCGATGCTTACCATCGCGCTCTGCCACAGCTTGTTGCGGTAGGCGTGGATGACCGGCCTCGCCAGCAGTATGCCCGTCACGGCGGCATACGACAGTTGCCAGCCCGTGTCCGCCACCAGCATCGGGTTCCCCATCAGGGTGATGATGCCGCTGGCTGCCAGCAGGTTAAGGGTCTCGGTTCGCCTCCCCAGGATATTGCTCACGATGAATAGGCTGAACATCAGCGCCGCCCGCATCGTCGAAGGCGCCAGCCCCGTCAGCAGCGCGAAGGTCCACACCGCAAGCAGCTGCGCCACTCCGCGCACCGCCCTTCCGCGCTGCTCCTTGCCCGTCCAGAACATCAGCCCGCCCACCATCGCCGCCAGCAGTCCTACGTGCAGGCCGCTGACTGCCAGCAGGTGTGCGATGCCGGCATCGCGGTAGGCCGCCCGTGTCTCGGGCTCCAGGTCCGCCTTCCACCCCAGCGTCAGTGCCTCGGCCACGCCCGCCTGCCGCGATGGCAACGGCCCCTCCTGCATCCTCTGCAACAGTTTCATCCTCAGTGTTTCGATGCGTGCTCGGCGCGACGTGCTGTCGCGCGACACCGTAATATAATGGTCGCCGGTGGTGTATATCATGCCTTGCGCCGTGTCGGCATAGCCGTGCACCAGCAGCCGGTCGCCGTAGCGCAGCGCACTGGCGTCGTGGTCTTTGCGCAGGTACAGTTTGATTTTTCCGCGCACCTCCTCGCCGTCCACGGTCTCCACGGCGGCCAGCACTTTGTAGCTCTTCTCGCGCGGTACGGGCGTTTCTTTCAGTTTCAGTTCCAGATAGTTGGGGCCGTTGCATCGGCGTCGCCAGTCCATCTCGTCGCGCGCCGGGTCGCCCACATGCTGCCGCACGCCGCCCACCACAAACATCACCGCCAGAAACAGTGCCGAAAGCACCTGGTCGCGATGTTTGATATTGGTAATCAGTAGGATGCCTCCCACAAAGGTGCTGGCCGCCATCGCAACGATCCACACCCCGGTATCCACCCCGGGCGTGAACCGTGCCACGACGATTCCCGCCAGCAGCGCCAGCGCCACCGGCACCAGCGGCATTCTACGCATCGCGCCTGATAATCAGGTCGTCAAGCCGCACCTTGGGCACGTAGTGCACGCCCTCCTTGCGGTAGTAGGCGTGGCTCTCGTCGGCCCCGATAGGTGTCAGCTCGATCCGCTCGGCACCCTTGCCGATGGCCAGCACCAGCAGGGGCGGGTAGGGGAGGGCGAAGGCCTCGCGCAGACGCTCGCGGTTGAAGGCGCCGATAATCAGTCCGTTGAGCCCCATCTCGGTGGCTTTCAGCAGCATGCTCTGCGCCGCGATGCCCAGGTCCATGTCCACCAGCGGCGTCTCCTTGGCAGTGCTGCAGCAGATGATGAAGGCCTCGGGCTCTGTGCCCGCCAGCGGCAGGTGCAGCTCTGGCAGTGCGGCGCCCATCTTGATGAGTTCCAGCACCTTGTCGGCCCCCGTCTCTTTGGTGACCGGAAGGAAGCGCAGCACCTGCTGGTTGCAGGCCGACGGCACCCGCGTGCACACCTCTACGATGCGACGCAACTCGCTCTCTTTCACCACGTAGGGCTTGTAATACCCCCGCGTGCTGCGGTTCTTACGCAGCAGGTCGTCCAGTGTCTTGCCCACGCGTTTCACCTTGGGCTTCTGCGTTCCGAGGGTCTCCTCATATCGCTTTTCCAGATAGTTGTCTGCCATGGTAATATGCTATTTTTCAATCCTTTGCCAGTACAGGCTCTTGCTGATGCCCATCACGCTGCACTTCAGTCGCAGCTGCCCCTCCCTGGTCCACGATGCCACCAGTTTGGCACGCATCCCGCGTGTGGGGTCGTAGATTTTTGTGCCGCTCCACTCGCGCTCCTTCGCGTCGTAGCGCAGGCCGCTGAACAGCACAATGCGGTCACAGGGGGTGCTGCGCAGCTTCTTGTCGGGATTTTTGGTGTCTAACTTCTTGTGTCCCTGTGCGTCGCGGTCGTTTTCCACCCAGATAATCTGCCCGCGGTAGCTCCCGTCGGCCAATTTTGTGATTTTGGCCTTGAATTTGTCGCCGTCGAGCTCGCCTGAGTAGGTCCCCACGATGTTGTCGGCAGCATTGTTGAGCGGATTTTGTGCCACTGTGCATATAGATGCAAACAGCGTGATAATCAGTGTTGTTACAAGTTTCTTTATCATCTTGTTTCGGTTTTTACGAATGCAAAATTACAAATTTTTTTCAAATTTTTTTTGCCATGTCAAAAAATGTATGTATCTTTGCACCCGTTTTCGAGACCGAAACAACGATCTGTTAGCTCAGTTGGTTTAGAGCGCTTGCTTGACAGGCAAGAGGTCACAAGTTCAAATCTTGTACAGATCACACCCCCAAACATCGGCGCAACAGCAAGTTGCGCCGATTTCTGTTTTGTGGAATTCCCCCTCAAGAACGAAGAACAACCGAAGAACAACCGAAGAACAACCGAAGAACAGCCCTGGAGAACCCCTTCCGTTTCCCTAGTGTTCGGCTGCAGTGTTGGTCGCCGTCGCAGGGCGCAGCTCGTTGCGTTTCAGGTGCACCACGAACGAAGTGTTCATCACGCTGATGCTCACGCAGAAATTGCCGTCCTTGCAACCCTTCAGCAGCCGCCCGCGCATGCCGGCAAACTCGCCCTCCACAATCTCCGCCTCGGCTCCTTTGACCAGCCGCGAGGTCTCCCACAGGTGGATTTTCCGCTGCGACGCTTCGAATGCCCGGACTGCTTCTATCTCGTTGTCAGGCACTTTTATTATTTCATGCTGGCTGCTGACGATGTAGTAGACACCCTGTGTGGTGCGAGTCTGGTAAATCTGTTTCTTATTGATACGCGCGAAGATGTAGCACGGAAACATGGGTTTCTCCTGCTGTGGATTCTTTTTGTAGCGGCGGTCTTTGCTGGCCAGCATCGGGAGGTAGCATTCGATGGGTGGTTTGGCAGCGCGGAAACGTGCGGCCACCTGCGTTTCCGCGTTGGAATGGGTCATCACAGCCACCCATGAGTAGTTCGAGTCAAGCATCTTCGTCTTTATTTATATCAGCCCTAACGACTTAGTCGCCGTATTATTGTACACAACGGATGATTTTATTCTGTGAAGTCGATGTATGGCATCAACCGCCTCAACGTGCTGTCCGCCATCGACGGTACCGCCCGCAGGTCTTCTTCCGATTTGAATACCAGCCCCTTCGTACGCAGGTTCACAATGTCGCGCGCCTGGTAGTATTCCACGTATGGATGCCGCGCCAACTCCTTCAGCTCCACGCTGTTGATGGCTATCCGGCGCCGCGCCGACGTGTCCAGCTCCAGGTGCGGTCGCACATGTTCCAACAGCGATGGCGTGAAGCCGTAGACCTCCAGCAACTGCGTGTCGGACACAAATCCGCCCAGCCGCTCCCTGTACCTCGCTATCCTCCGCGCATACGCAGGCCCGATGCCGTGCAGCAGCTGCAGCGTCGTCGTGTCGGCCGTGTTGAGTTCCACACGCAGCACCTGCTTCCTTGCCGGCGGTGCCTCGCGTGTGTAAAGCGGTGCAGTGGGAGGCTGTTGTTTGTCGTAGCGCGTTGGTTGTGTGTTCGATACGGCGCTTTTCTGTCTCGAATGATACACTGAGTCCTCTTTTTTGTTCAAAGAATCCACCTCGGCAGGGCTTTCCGATGGGTCTCGAGGCACCTTTTTCTCCCGTTGCATCGAAAAAAAATACCACCCCATCATCACTACCAATACCGCTATAATCCAAGCAATTCCAACCACTTGCGACCTCATCGGCCCGGTCCCTTTCTGCTTGTTTTTGAAGAAAAATTTTGTCATGTCGGAAAATCTTTGTACCTTTGCACCCGTTTTGATAGAAAACGGTCTGTTAGCTCAGTTGGTTTAGAGCGCTTCCTTCACACGGAAGAGGTCGAGAGTTCGAATCTCCCACAGACCACCAATGAGCGCCCACCGAGGTGCTTTTTTTATTACCTTCATCGTTCATAACACCCTATAACGCAACGTAACCAATAATATTGCACCACCATGATACGCGAAGAAACTGTTTTCGGCCCCATCTTCAGTCGCCGCCTCGGCAGTTCGCTGGGAATCAACCTATTGCCCGAGCGCGGCAAGATTTGTAACTTCGACTGCATCTACTGCGAGTGCGGCTGGAACCGCGACGGCCGCGACGACACCGTCCTCCCCTCGGCCGACAAAGTGCGCACCGACCTCGAGCGCATGCTCCTCAAACTCAGTGCCGAAAGCACGCCGGTGGACAGCATCACCTTCAGCGGCGACGGCGAGCCCACGCTCAACCCCGAGTTCCCCCAGATTATCGACGATACCCTCCGCCTCCGCGATCGCTACTACCCCCAGGCCAAAGTCAGCGTCCTCAGCAACGCCACACGCGTCCACCTCCCCGAGGTCTTCGACGCCCTGCGCCGCGTCGACAACCCCATCATGAAGATTGATGCTCCCACCAACGAACTGATTTCCAAGATAAACATCCCTGCCCCGGGCTATGACATCGACCGCGTCGTCGATGCCCTGCTCCGTTTCGAAGGCGACTTCGTGCTGCAGACCTGCATGCTCCGCTCGCCCGACTTCGACTCCTCCAGCCCCGACGTCATCCTGCCCCTCCTCGACATCGTCCGACGCCTCCGTCCCCGCGAGTGGATGGTCTACACCATCGACCGCCCCACCCCCATGCAGGGGCTCCAGAAGTTCAGCCCGCAGGAGATGAAGTCCTTGGCCCAACCCATCATTGACGAGGGTGTTACCCGCGTCCAAATCAAAGGCGCCGTCGAGGACTGCTGATTCGGTGGTCGGTTGGGGCCATGGCCTGTGGGGAGATAGAAGGAGATAAGGGGAGATAGCTCGCTTCGCTCGCGGGAGATAAAGGACAGCTGTTGCAATATCCTGATTTTCAACGAGAAATATTTTTGCTCGTTTTCGCCTCGCAATGCCCTTGTATTCCCCTAGTATTCACCTAGTTATATGCTATTACCTCTAGCGTTTCCCTAGAATTACCCTAGAATTACCCTAGAATTACCCTAGAATTGTCAGTCCCGATGTTACCCTAGAATTGTCAGTCCCGATGTAGAATTTTGTCAGTCCCGCCGCCCCGTAAGTCCCCATGCATTAGTGTCAAATTCCGTGCCAAAATTGCACCCATTTTTGAGTTGGTGCGTATTTTTTTTGTTCAGTTTGAAAAAACTTTGTAATTTTGCACTCGCAAACTGCAGAGAAAAGTTTGCCGAGAAAGCGCATTTTCGCCTTATATTCTACAGTAGTGAATCTCGACAACTCGCTATTGAGAAATGCAGAGAATAGAGAAGGTGGATTTCTGCTATGGTGAATTTGTATGTATATACAGACCTATCCATAGTGGAGTTGTTCACAAGGACTTTATTTTTTGCATTTCAGGGAGTCGAGACCCTACTACTGGAGAATAGAGACATAATGGATGGCTCCACTCTCTCCGTTCAGATTATCCGCATCGGGTCGTGCGAATTTAAATAAAATAATGATGAAGAAACTGATTGGTTTATCGGTGGCTATAATGCTGTGCATGACAGGTATGGCAAAGCCTGTATCAGAGATTGTGGCACGTCGTGTGGCCTGCAATTTCCTACAAAAAATGACTGGCGTAACAGAAAGAGAACTACTACAGGTGTATTCTTTTAAACTTCCCTCTTCGATGCATGCTGCTTTTTACACTTTTGCCATCCCTCGAGGAGGATTCGTCGTAGTTGCTGGCGATGATGTCGCATTCCCCATTCTCGCGTATTCTTTTGAGAATCCTTTCCCAGCTGATGTTCCCGATCATGTGGAGTCTTTTCTTGCTGACCTCGCAATGGAAATAGATGCTGCATTGCAGCAAGGAGTGAAATCATCAACTTTTATTAGTGAGCAGTGGCAGGCATTGTTGGACACCCCCGCCCCTCTTACTACGGGAGAGGGAACTGTTGGGCCATTGTTATCGACAAAATGGATGCAGCACGCTCCGTACAATGCACTATGTCCTTCGAGTTCAGGTGTTAATGCCAAAGTGGGTTGTGGGGCGATTGCATTGGGTCAGGTGCTTCGTTACTGGCAATATCCAGCCAATCCCAGAGGTGTCCACTCGTATTCAGAAAACAATTTTGGCACACATACGGTCCATTTTGATAGTGCGAGCTATGATTACAGTTTAATGCCAATAGCATTGACAGGAAGCAGTTCGTCTGATTCTATAATAGAAACGGCCAAACTGCTCTATCATTGTGGTGTGTCTATCAATATGCAGTATGGTATATCTGCAAGTGGTGTTTTTGCATCGAATATTGCGTCGGCGCTAATCAATCATTTTGGCTATGCCAAAAATGTCGGAAACGCTTCTAAAAGTGAGTATTCGGAGGCTATGTGGGTGCAGATGCTCAAAAACAATTTGGATTTGAATCGTCCCATAATTTACAGAGGAGTGGATTCCGAAAATGCGAACAATGCGCATATATGGGTATGCGATGGGTATGATGCACAAAACAGGTTCCACTTTAATTTTGGATGGAATGGTAACCACGATGGTTTCTATTTATTGTCTGCTATCAGTCCGGGAACAACGGATTATACTTCTCAACAAAGGGCCATCCTGAATATTTATCCAGATTCTTTGTCCAAAACTGTTTCAAGTTCGAAGTGGGGCAATAGCAGATATTATGTTGATGACACCATGTGGGTATATAAACAGAAAACTCTCAATGATTTAAATGAGTATCTTTACACGGGATTTTCGGGTAATGGAACTCGGCATACCATGACGTTTGTCCCTAGCGATAGTTCATGCAATCTGAGAATTGATATAATTGACAGTATGGGTAGGAATGTTTCTGTATACGATGGTGAAAACAAGGATGTTATGCTAGATGGGCCAATGTTTTTGCACGCAAATAACTACCCAATGTTGTCATCGCATGGAGCAATAGTCATTGTGGACAGTTCTTTGATGTATTCTCATAATTATGCATTTCGGATAGTGGCAGACAATGGATACAATGATATTACAGGCTTGTCCATAAGGTTGGCGGATGACACTATTCGTCTAATGTGGAATCCAGTTGCATCGGCAGTGCAATATCAAATAGAATATGGTACGGAGGGATTTTCTCATGGTCAGGGGGTCGTGGTAAACCGGGAGGATACGTCATTTGTATTACCGACTTTTGCTGCGAATGATTACTATGTCAGGGCTGTATTTGCGGATGCTTCAGTGGGTGTATGGAAGAAGATTTCGTCTAGTGAGGTGTTTTGGACAGACATTGTGACCTCGCCTCCAACGGGTTTTGTCAGGGATGCGGATGGAAATGTTCACATCTCTTCCTCGGTGGGTCTGTCTTGGTTGGTAAGCGAGGTTAATGGACTAAACGGACAAACGGTCAATACCTATGCAGGGAAAACGGTTTCTCTGTCTGCTGACATAGATTTGGCACCGTTTCAGTGGACAGCAATTGATAATTTTGCAGGTACATTCGACGGAAACAATCACAGCATAAATGGACTATACATTAAAAAGGATGCAAATAATCAGGGGTTCTTTGGCAGAACTTCCCACGCTCCTACGATTGCAAATGTCAACCTCATAAACTGCTCTGTTCATGGAAGGTCATATGTCGGTGCATTGTATGGTGATATGGGGGGGGGAGATGTGCACAACTGTTCTGTTTCGGGAGGCGCGGTGACGGGTGAATATCGCGTGGTGGGAGGTTTGATTGGTATTATCCGAAGCGGAGTTGTGAGAAACAGTTTTTCCGACGCGAGTGTATCTGTCGCAAATACTGATGCATCTCAACCCAATGATGGGATAGGCGGTCTTGTTGGTTGGGCTGCTAATCTAGGTCAGATTATATGCATAGAAAATTGCTACTCCAGGGGAAGTGCGGTTGGACGTACTCGCGTTGGAGGACTTGTTGGTTGTGCCATGAAACCAACGAGTAGCTATTATCAAATAAACATCGCAAATTGTTATTCTTCTGTAAATGTTTCTGCATCGAGCCCGATAAACCCGATGTGTGGTAGTCTTATTGGAAATGCAGAGGGTGTAACCATTCAGAACTGTTATGGAAGAGAATCTTCGGTGCCATTGATAGATAGTGTCATTGCCTCAACCATTACGAATGTATCTTTGTTTGCGTACAACGGCACGCTGGCATCCGCAATAGTGGTGAATGGAGTGTCATATTCAATGTTGTTGGGAGCGCTTAATGCGTGGGTGTCATCTCATCCCGGCATGGCATATAAGTCGTGGATCCCGGAGGAATACGGCGCTTTGCCCATACATGGAGCGGTTATCAGAACCTATCAGATAACGGTATTGTCGAATAATGACAGTTGGGGATTGGTAGATGGTGATGGTGAGTACGCGGAAGGGGAGAGTGTGACTATTCTCGCCGAGGCTTCTCAAGGCTGCCGTTTTGTCGGATGGTCAGACGGATTTCTAGACAATCCTAGAACGGTACAGGTCAATTGTGATTCCACATTTGTTGCTTTGTTTATTCCGGTTTATAGTATTTCAGTGGTATCTGGCGACGACTTGATGGGTGTTGTCGGTGGCGGTGGTGAATTTGATATGGGAACGGAGACAACTATTTGGGCTTTGGCCTATGACGGATACCGCTTTGTTAGATGGGACGATGGTTCAAATGATAATCCCAGGACTGTTTTGGCCGAGTTCAATGCAATATATACCGCCCTTTTTGAAGTGGTTCCGATGGAGACATTTGTGATAACTGTGTCAAGTGCGGACACGACAATGGGTGCTGTGGGCGGTGGAGGAGAATTTATGGCTGGCACGGAAATCACTATATATGCAAATGCATTTGCGGGATACCGATTTGTAAGTTGGACTGATGGAAATACAGAAAACCCTAGAGTTGTCCGAGTGATGCAAGATGCGGAATACATGGCTCAGTTTGCCACTAATCAAGCATCAGAGTACACGATAGTCGTCCTGTCTGATAATGAAACTATGGGAACTGTCTGGGGCGGTGGAACTTATTCGACTGGCGCAGAAATTTTGATTGCGGCTATTCCGGCAGAAGGATATGTCTTTGATCGTTGGCAAGATGGAGAAACCCAAAATCCTCGTTCCATAGTTGTGGATTCTGACGCAACCTATGTTGCGTATTTTGGTCAGCTGGAAGGCGTAGAATCGCCTCATAATAATTCTCCTGCCATATACACACAAGCTAACAAAACAATAGTTTGTGGCGCAGAGGGATTGCCTGTTGATATATATGATGTCTTCGGGAAAATGATTGTTTCGAAAATCGCAACGTCTGAACATTTTGAAGTTACTTTGCCATCTTCAGGTGTTTATATGGTATCTGTAGGTGGCTATCCTATTCGGAAAATTGTAATACTATATTAGTCAGAATTAGGTATGAAGAAAATAATTCTATTTGTTGCAATCTTGTTTATTGCCACTAGCGTCAAGTGTAGCCCAGTTCCTGTTGAGGTGGCGCGTAAGGTGGCCGAGACGTTCTTGTTGGGTCATGATGGTTTCGATGTTTCGGGCCTGCAATTGGTGTATACACGCAAGTTGCCCACGTATGGTCATCCTGCCTTTTATGTATTTGCGGCGGACCGCAAGGGATTTGTTGTCGTGGCGGGAGATGATATTGCTGTTCCAATTTTAGGTTATTCATATGACAACCCATTCACTTCTGATGTGCCGCCCAATATTGCTGCTTTTCTAGATGGGTTTGTGGACGAAATTGATGAAGCATTGCAGCAAGATGTCCAACCGTACGATGTACATGTGGATGAGTGGAGGACACTGATTTCAGGAGAAATGCCAACTCCAGTGCTAACATCCTCTGGTGTTAGTCCGTTGATTTCCACTACATGGAGTCAGAATTCGCCGTATAATGCCCAATGCCCCATTGCTTCGAACGCAGAACCAGGTTATGGTGGACGTGTTCCCATTGGCTGTGTGGCCATGGCGATGGCGCAAGTGATCCGCTATTGGCAGAGTCCTACCCATCCGAGTGGATGGCATGGCTATCAGTCTTCGTATGGTTATTTGTCTGTCAATTTTAGCAATCAGACTTATAATTACAGCCGTATGCCAAACAGTTTGACCACCAGTAGTCCAGCAAACGCGAGGCAGGAAGTGTCCAAATTGTTGTATCATTGCGGAGTTGCATTGAATATGTGTTATACAGATACCGCAAGTGGCGCTTATGTGACAAATGTCCGTTCTGCTTTGGTCAATTTCTTTGGTTTCAGTGGGAGTACGGGAATTGCGCATAGGGATCGATACAGTGCTACGGGATGGATCAATATGCTGAAATCGGAACTTAATAGTGGGCGTCCGATGGTTTATCGTGGTCGAAGCAACAACAATGGTGATGCGGGACATGCTTTTGTATGTGACGGTTACAGCTCGTCCAATCAATTTCATTTTAATCTTGGATGGGGAGGACTTGCCGATGGATATTATTCGCTTTCGGCGATTGCCGCGACGGTGTACAGTACTAGTTTTAATTATAGTTACGATCAAGAAGCTATTGTTGGAGCAAGACCAGTGTCAACTCAAAAAAAGCGTTTCTCGCAAACTGATGGAAGGAGCCGGTTTTATGTGGATGATACACTGGAGGTTTACAATCATATGGCCCAAAACCCATATCAATGCCCTTCTCATGCTGGTGGAATAGATACAATTGTCATTCAGCCATCGGATCCAACGAAGCAATTGCTTATTGAGCCGGTTTCTGACTACTATTGCGGTATCCAAGTATACGATGGTCTTAATAGAAACGCTGTGCTTCTTAATAATCCCGGAAGTGATTATGTGTCAATGAACGGACAACTTATTACTTCACACAATGCTGTTGTAATATATAACAGGTCCTCAAGTAGTCGTTTCGGTTTCCGCATCATACAGGACAATGGATGCAGAGCAGTGTCGGAGGTGGCCGCATCTGTATATTTGAACACCGTTGCTCTGACATGGCAAGAAAATGGCGAGTCGACACAGTGGCAGGTGGAGTATGGCCCCTCGGGTTTTTCGCTTGGCAATGGCACTCGTGTGGATTGTAGCAGTACGACTTGTACAGTGTCCAATTTGTCGTACGACTCTTCGTATGTTTTTTATGTTCGCTCGAACTGTGGAAATGGTCAGTATGGAATGTGGAGCGAAAGAGTTTCGAAATTTATACCACTGCCTACTTTTTCTATAAGCACAATGACCAATGATGACGCCATGGGCTACGTGACAGGTGATGGAACATATGATTTGGGGGAGATGGCCACCTTGAGAGCAACTCCGTATGCTGGTCATTGTTTTTTACGATGGGATGACGGTGTCGTGGATAACCCTCGCATGATTACTGTGACTGCGAGTGCAACCTATACCGCTGTTTTCTCGCCAATATATAACATCGTTGTCACCTCTGGCGATGATATAATGGGTTCTGCAGTAGGTGGAGGTGAATATATAGAAGGGGAAGAGGTTATCTTGACAGCAATCCCGTTTGAAGGATACCGATTCGTCCGTTGGGATGACGGGAGTGTTGAAAATCCTCGAATTATTCATGCGACATCAAGTGGGATTTTTATCGCTTTTTTTGAACCAATACCTAACTTGTGCAATGTTTTGGCTGTTGCGTCTGACAGTTCTATGGGATATGTAGAAGGTGGAGGTGAGTATGTTGTCGGGATGACAACTACATTAACGGCTGTGCCTAATATTGGATATGATTTTCTTCGGTGGAATGATGGTATATCACAAAACCCGCGTACCATAATCGTCTCAGGTGATGCATCGTATGTAGCGGAGTTTGTTGTTTCAGCTACAACCTACAGGGTTTCCACAAATGTCAACGACACTGCAATGGGCTATGTTGTGGGGGCTGGGGTTTTTGATTCAGGAGCTGTTGTTACATTGATTGCGGTACCCCGTAGTGGGTGTCGATTCGTTAGATGGAGCGATGGCGATACACAAAACCCTAGGCTGTTTTCGGTTTTAAATAATGTGTGTTATACGGCCATATTTGAAGTGGAGCCGACAGTGTATGCAATTACGGTAACATCAGAAGATGCTTCGAGGGGGTATGTTTTGGGTGGAGGCGAATATGTAAATGGAGCTACCGCAATGCTGACGGCTATACCGTATAGTGGGTATCGCTTCCTGCGATGGAGTGATGGATGCACCGATAATCCATATGCGATTGAAGTGAGTTGTGATGCTTCATATACGGCCGTATTCGAGCCACTCCCATACACTTGTATTATTTCGGTTACGGCTAATGACGAAACGATGGGATGCGTCAATGGAGGTGGTGAGTATGTTGTTGGAACCTCAGCTGTATTGACTGCGACACCTTATGATGGGTATCGCTTTGCAAGATGGGGCGATGGCGATACTAACAATCCACGATTTGTGAGTGTCGTGTACGATGCTATATATACTGCTGTGTTTGAGGCGCTACCAGTAACATACGCTATAATAGTAGAAGCCAGCGATTCGGAAAAGGGCGTTGCCTTAGGAGGAGGGGAGTTTATTAGTGGAGCAGAAGTTTCAATTGCAGCCGTCCCTTTTGAAGGTAATCGTTTTATGCATTGGAATGATGGTGTTGAGGACAATCCTCGTACTATAACGGTATATTCTGATAGTGTATTTATGGCAATGTTTGCATCGCAGCATTACTCTCTATTGGTGGAATCGTCTGATAGTGCACTGGGAGTTGCGCTTGGAAGTGGATATTACGAGCGAGGAACGGAAGTTTCAATTGTTGCAGTTCCTTACGCAGGGTGTCGGTTTGAGGGTTGGAGTGATGGAATTATGGACAATCCACGTACGGTTGTTATGCTTGCAGATGAAACGTATGTTGCTTATTTTGCTCGACTTGAAGGCATAGATGAATCTGTTGTGTCTAGTATTGTAATAACGGTGGATGATGGAGAAATAGTTGTCCATGGAGTTGATAATATGGAAGTGTGCGTTTATGACATAATGGGACGTTGTGTACCACAGGATGATTTACGTAGTGGGATTTATTTGGTAAAAATAGGGAATCTTCCCGCACGTAAAATTGTTGTGTTCTAATAAGATGGATGGATTGCCTTTTGTGGGGACTGCTAGAAGACAAAGAAGTCGACCACCACATCCACGGCCTCGAGCAGCACGTCGCGTGCGATGCGTTTCTTCACCGGCTGGCCGGCAATGTTGTAGATGCGGATGGTGAGGTAGAGGTTGGCCGCGTAGGTACTCGCGAGCAGTGCCACCGCCAGCAGGGCGAAGCCCAGCCACGTGATTTGCCCGATTATCGCCAGCGCCAAACACAATATTATCAGCGCGAAGCCCAGCGAACTTACGCCCGCTTCCACCCATCGGAACCCCTCGGGGTCAGGCACATAGGGCATGCGCGACTTGCGTTTCTTCCCCTCGCTCGTCCCGGCACGCTCGCAGAGGGTAGGGTAGAGGTACAACATCATGAATATCAGCGCCTCCACCAGTGCCAGCGGCACCACGATAGCCAGCGTGTAGAGCAGCGAGCCGTCCGTGATGACGATGCAGGCCATCGCCGTCAGCACCGCTGCCACGGCCGCCAGGGCCATCAGTATGTAGTAAATGCGTTTGTTCTTCTCCATCAGTGTGTTAGGTTTAGTATGAAGTCGGCTATCTTCTCCATCGCCTCGGGGGCGAAGGTCTCTTCAATTTGCACGTATTCGTACACATCGCCCGTCTGGCAATGCTGGAAGAGGTGGTTGAGGCCGGCGAAGACCTCGTTCTTGGCACGGCCCTCGGTCAGGCGGTTGATTTCCATCAGGTTGGCCATGGCCGGCACCTGCCGGTCCTTCAGCCCTTGCAGCACCAGCATCGGCACCTTCACCTTCGGTAGGTAGTCGGCCGGATCCAGCCTCATAAAGGCCTGCATCCACGGCATCGCCATCTGTTGCTGCATGGCATAGGCCACGCCTTTTTTGAGCTCTATGCTGTCGATTTGCGCTTCGGTCAGCCCGGCGGTATGCCGCAGGATAACTGCCTGATAGTCTTTCCAGTCGCTGTTGGGCGGCAGCGCAAACACTTCGCGCATGCACCCGGCACGCACCTGGCAGAGCCGCTCGCTCATGCCGCGGGCGCGGAAGAGTGCCTCGTTTTGCTGCACCAGCAGCTCCAGTCCCGTGGTGCCCAGCCCGGCCAGCATCACCACGTAGCGTGCCGCACTGCTGCGCGCCGCCACCATCGGGGCGATGGCGCCGCCCTCGCTGTGGCCGCCGATGCCCAATCGTCTGGCATCCACGTGTTTGTTTTTGCCGGCAGCCATGAGCATCGCCTCGGCATCCTCGCTGAAGGTGTAGGTGTCGGCGCTGTCGAGCGGCCCGCGGCTGTCGCCCACGCCGCGGTCGTCGTAGCGCAGGGTGGCTATCCCTCTGGATGCCAGGTAGTCGGCCAGTACGAGAAAGGGTTTGTGCAGGTAGAGCTCCTCGTCGCGGTTCTGCTGCCCGCTGCCGCTCACCAGCACCAGGGTGGGAAACTGGCCGCCGCCCTTGGGGTAGGTCAGCGTGCCTTCGAGGTGGATGCTGTCGCCACGGCGGTCCACGTAGTCCACCGCAATGGTCTCTTCCTCAAATCGATAAGGTTTCAGGGGTGTCTGCGGACGCCGCAGCTGGTAGAGTGTGTCGGCGGGGTCGAAAGTAATCTTCTCGCGCATAAGCCCCTGTCGCCAAGTGCCTTGCCACTGGTCGCCCTTGCGTGCCAGCGTGGCGCGGAAGCCTATGCTTTTGCAGTCGATGCGCAGTGTGTCGTTCCGCAGGCTCCATTGGCTGACGGCGATAGAGTCTTGGCTTTGCAACGGACTGTAAAGCTGCAAGTTGTCTCCATCCAGGTGGATGCACAGCGCCAGCGAAGTCTGCCGGCTCCACCCCGTCCACCACTGTGCCTGACAAATTGAAAATTGAAAATTGAAAATTGAAATCAGGCCAGTGCAAATCCCCAGTTTCAGATATTTTTTCATTTGTCTTAACTCCTTAATTCCTCACTCCTCACTCCTCACTCCCCCTCACCTGCTGAACATCACCTTCTCGCTGCCGAACATCTTGGTCAGCCCCCAAACGGCCACGCCGCTGTAGACCACGTTGGAACAGAGGGTTACGATGACGGGTGCCCAGGTCATTTCGTGGGCGAAAGTGGCGGTCATCACCTGGATCGAGTTGTAGAAAGGCACGAGGTAAGCCGCCAGGTTTTTGGGCACATGGCTTTGGAACATAGGCATCAAGCCGCAGAACATCACCACCAGCATGAAAGGCGTGATCATCGTGCCGGCATTCTTGACATCCTTGGCCAGGGCGGAGAGCAGGCTGACCACCGACGCCATGATGAGCACCGTGGCCAGGATGGTGAGAAGCAGCACCGTGTAGTCGGCGCCCGTGTAGTTAAGTCCCAGCTCGACGCCCGCGGCATCGACCGGAATCATCTTGGGCAGCGACAGCACGATGCCGAGGAAACTCGAGAGGCCGCTTAGCAGCGCTATGCCACTGAGGCTGACCACCTTGCCCAGCGCCAGCTCGTTCCTGCGCATCGGGGTGACGAGCAGGGTGGCGATGGTGCCGCGCTCCTTCTCGCCGGCTATCGAACTCGGCGCGATGGCCATCACGCCGCTGAAGAGCATCATCAGGATCAGCATCGGGATGAGCTTGGAGAGGATGCTGCCCAGCACATCGTCCTGGCTCGCCATGTCGTAGCTCTTCTCCTCGTCCTCGCCGTCTATGCGGTTGATATCGAAGCGGTTGCTCATCTGGTCCTCGTAGGCCGAGAGCTGCGCGTCCAGCATCGTGTACACGCGGCTCGAGGCGTTGTTGGCCGAGTTGTAGTAGATTTCCACGTTGGGTGCCGCCACGCCGGTCTGCGGGCTGTAGGTCTCCACCATCTCGTCGAACTCCTCCGGGAAGCGCACCACCACCTCGTTTAGGTTCTTATCTTCCAGGTTGTCAATCTCTTCCTGCGTGACGGGTTGTTGCAGCAGTGTGGTCGAGGGCATCCCCTCCACCATTGGCGCCAGGCTCTCCGGCAGGTTCTCCACCCGCAGGGTCACCATCTCGTCCTGCCCCTCGGTCATCATCTTCTCCATCCCGTTGCCCATCAGGCTGTATATAATATAGATAAGCAAGCCCGGCATAATGACCGTGGTGAACAGCAGCTGCCGGTCGCCGAAAAAGCGGGCAAATTCTTTCTTTATGATTGTCAATGCGTTGGATTTCATGTTATTCTCGGTCTATATTTTGGTCTGTATTTTGGTCTATATTTTAGTATTGTCCTTTCACTCCCCTTCACTCCCTTTCACTCCCCATCACTCCCTTTCGCACCTCCTCACTCCTCATTCCCCTTCACCTCCTTGTACAGTTCGAAGAACCTGTCCTCGATATTCATCCCGTCGCACACCTCCTGCAGCGTACCGCAGGCCACCATGCGGCCGTCGATGATGACGCCCACACGGTCGCACAGCCGCTCCACCAGGCTGAAAATGTGCGTGCTCAGTATGATGGTCTTGCCCTCCGAGCGCAGCTCCTTCAGGTAGTCGGTCACCGTCCGCGCCGTCAGCACGTCCAGCCCGTTGGTCGGTTCGTCGAAGATGACGATTTCCGGATTGTGTACCAGCGAGATAACCAGGCTCAGCTTTTGCTTCATGCCCGTCGAAAGGTTGGCCACCTTCACCTCGGCGAACTTGTCGATGCCGAAGCGCTCGAACATCCTCTGTTTGCGCTCTTTGCATGTGGTTTCGTCCACGTGGTGCAGCTGGCTGAAGAAGTCGAAGAGATAGTTCGGCGTGAAGAAATCCTCCAGTTTCAGCTCCGAGGTGAGGAACCCGATGCGCGCGCGCACCTCCTCCGGCTGGCCCACCACCGAGCAGCCGTCCAGCACCGCGTCGCCGCTGTCGGGCCGTATCAGGGTGCTCAGCATGCGCAGCGTCGTCGTCTTGCCGGCCCCGTTGGGACCCAGCAGACCGAATATCTCGCCGCGGTAGGCGCTGAACGTCAGATTGTCCACCGCCACCTTGCGCTTCGACTCCGTGCGCTCTATCTTCTGTTGCTTTTTGCTCAGGGTGAACGTCTTGCTCAACCCTTCCACTCGCAGTATCTCTTCCATTTCTTTTATTATTAGTCTGTTTTTCAGTTGTCTGCCGCATTTCTGCATGCCGCTGCGACAATGCAAAGATACAACTTTTTTCCGAACTCTCCCATTTCACCCCCCTTTTTCATCCCCAAGAGAGGAAGAAGAGAGGAAGAAGAGGATGCCTTCAATCTGCACAAAATCAGCCGGTTGTGTTTTGTCAAAAATACCCCGTTTTTCCTGTTTTTTGCAAAAAATATCCGCGTTTTTGCCTGTTAATGCAACGTGCTGGTTATCAGTATGTAATATGATTTTTGCACATCATGCACAATAAAAGGCCCTCCTGTCAGTTATTGTTCTCGTGAAATATATAATACATACCCCCCGCGTCCGCGCAGTGCGCATGCTTCCGCTGGCGGCCCTCCTGCTGGTGTCCGTCCTGTCGCAGGCGCAGATCGGCCCTAACCGCCTGAGGGTGCTGATGGGCGACAGCCTGAAAGTCAAGCAACGCGTCGAAGCCCCTGTCCGCACCATCACCCTCGCCAGCAGCCAGACCCGCAAGCTTGAGGGCGAGCACTACACCTTCGCCACCGTCCTCGACGGCGACACCGTCCCGATGTACACCCTCCGCGAAGTCACCTGCTACTCCTCCGGCATGCTCCTCACACCCAAGGAAATCAAGTCCAACTCCAAGCTCATCCGCAACGTGCGCCTCATGCTCCCCTACGCCCGCGAAGGCAAGCGCCGCCTCGACGCGCTCGAGGTCGAGATTGCCAACCTCCCCAAAAAGGAGCGCAAGGCCGCCATCAAAGCTGCCGAAAAGAAGCTCATGGACGACTACAAGGAAGACCTCTCCAAATACACCTTCTCGCAAGGACTGGTGCTCATCAAGCTCATCGACCGCGAAACCTCCCGCACCGCCTACAACATCGTCGGCGAGCTCCGCGGCGCCTTCCGCGCCGGCCTCTACCAAGCCCTGGCGCGCCTCTTCGGCTTCAACCTCAAAACCAAGTACGACCCCAAGAACGACAAGAAAGACGACCTCATCGAGCGCATCGTCCTCTCCATCGAAAGGGGGCAGCTATGAGCAAGGGCTACTCTTTTCTGAGCGCCGTTCCGCTGCGCGCCGAACCCTCCGACCGCGCCGAAATGGTCAACCAGCTCCTCGCCGGCGACACCTTCGACCTCCTGCAGCGCGACGAGAAGTGGAGCCGTATCCGCCTCGACTACGACGGCTACGAGGGCTGGATCGACAACAAACAGTACACCCCCTACAACTCCGCCGCCGACCTCGCCGAGCGCCTCTTCCTCGGCACCCCCTACCTCTGGGGCGGTCGCTCGCTCTCCGGCATCGACTGCTCAGGCCTCGCCCAGGTATGCTTCAAGGCTCTTGACATCTGGCTCCCGCGCGACGCCTCCCAGCAGGCCACCTGCGGCGTCGAAGTCTGCGCCTGCGACCCCCAGCGCGACGACCTCGCCTTCTTCCACAACCCCGAAGGCCGCATCGTCCACGTCGGCATCTGCCTCGGCGACGGACGCATCATCCATGCCTCCGGACAGGTACGCATCGACACCCTCGACCACCACGGCATCCTCGTCGCCGACGCCTACTCCCACCGCCTCCACTCCGTCCGCCGCATAAAATAATTTCGCCATATCGCAAAATATTAGTACTTTTGCAGCCGTAAACAAGAAAAACAACAGACAATGTCCACCCTCGAACTCAACAACCTCTGGATGTACATCCAAGGCATGTCGCTTGCGCAAGACGAGCGCGAATGGCTTGCCGGCAAGCTCCTGGAGCCTCCTTTGGAAGACCCCGAGACCGTCCGCCAGAAAGCCTTTGTCAAAGAGTCGCTCTGCCGCGCGCTCAAAGAAGTGGAAGATGCCAAGCGCGAAGGCCGAAAACTCCAGACGCTTGATGAATTTCTCGAAGAGCTGCAAGAGTAGAACCAAGTATGACGGTGACCATATTTCTTCACGACGAATTCAAGCGGCAATTCCGTCGCTTGCACAAGAAATACCATTCTCTGGCAAATGACCTCAAGGATTTTCAAAACGAACTGGAGTCCAATCCTTTCCAAGGCGACGACCTTGGCGGCGGCGTGCGCAAGATACGCATGGCCATCTCCTCGAAGGGCAGAGGCAAAAGCGCCGGCGCACGCGTGCTGACTCTCAACATACTGGTCCGCGATAATGCTGAAATAACACTCCTCACCATCTACGACAAAAACGAGATAGACAACGTCTCCGACGAATACATCAAATGGCTCGTCGCCGAGGCAGGAAAATAAAAGCAACCCATCTGTAAACGCATATAAAGACAAACAGGCAAACATATTATGGCAGAACTGACCGAACAAGAACAAATCCGCCGCAATTCCCTCGCCGAGCTCCAAGCCCTCGGCATCAACCCCTATCCGGCCGCCCTCTACGAGGTGAATGCCACCGCCGCCGACATCCTCGAGCGCTTCCCGCAAGACAACACGCTCTTCCAGGACATCAGCTTCGCCGGCCGCATCATGAGCCGCCGCATCATGGGCGCCGCCAGCTTCGTCGAGCTTCAGGACCACACCGGCCGCATCCAGCTCTATGTCAAACGCGACGAGATATGCCCCGGCGATGACAAGACACTCTACAACACCGTCTTCAAACGCCTGCTCGACATCGGCGACATCATCGGGGTCACCGGCTACGTCTTCGTCACCCAAATGGGCGAGACCTCCATCCACGTCAAGTCCCTCACCGTCCTCAGCAAGAGCCTGCGCCCCCTGCCCATCGTCAAGGAAAAGGACGGCGTGGTCTACGACGCCTTCAGCGACCCCGAACTCCGCTACCGCCAGCGCTACGTCGACCTCATCGTCAACCCGCAGGTCCGCAACACCTTCGTCCAGCGCGCCAAGATAGTGAACGAAATGCGCTCCTACTTCAACGAGCAGGGCTACCTCGAGGTGGACACCCCCGTGCTGCAGTCCATCCCCGGCGGCGCCGCAGCACGACCCTTCGTCACCCACCACAATGCCCTCGACATCGACCTCTACCTCCGCATCGCCAACGAACTCTACCTCAAGCGCCTCATCGTCGGCGGCTTCAACGGCGTCTATGAATTCAGCCGCAACTTCCGCAACGAAGGCATGGACCGAACCCACAACCCCGAGTTCACCGCCATGGAAATCTACGTGGCCTACAAGGACTACAACTGGATGATGACCTTCACCGAGAACATGCTCGAGCGCATCGCCCTCGCCCTCAACGGCACCACGCGCGTCAACGTCTGGGGCAACGACATCGACTTCCGACCCCCCTTCCGCCGCGCCCCCATGTGCCAGCTCATCAAGGAGGAGACCGGCGTCGACGTCAGCGGCATGTCCGAGGAGCAGCTCCGCGAGGCCTGCGCCAAACTCGGCGTCGAGACCGACGCCACCATGGGCAAAGGCAAGCTCATCGACGCCATCTTCGGCGAGAAGTGCGAGCATAAACTCATCCAGCCCACCTTCGTCACCGACTACCCCATCGAGATGTCGCCCCTCTGCAAGCGCCACCGCGACAACCCCGACCTCACCGAGCGCTTCGAACTCTTCGTCTGCGGCAAGGAACTGGCCAACGCCTACTCCGAGCTCAACGACCCCATCGACCAGCTCGGCCGCTTCCAGGAGCAGCTGCGCCTCTCCGAGAAAGGCGACGACGAGGCCATGTTCATCGACATGGACTTCGTCCGCGCGCTGGAGTACGGCATGCCCCCCACCTCCGGCATGGGCATCGGCATCGACCGCCTCGTGATGATGATGACCGGCGCCCAGAGCATCCAGGACGTCCTCCTCTTCCCCCAGATGAAGCCCGAGGTGCAGGCCAAGAGCGCCGAGGACGATGGCTCCGACCTCACCGCCCACGGCGTCGACGAGGCCTGGCTCCCCGTGCTGGCCAAAGCCGGCGTGAAGAACTTCGCCCAGCTCTGCGAGGCCAACCCCAACAAGCTCTTCAACGACCTCGGCGGCCTCCGCAAGAAGCTCAAGCTCGACATCCCCGCCCTCAAGCGCGAACAGTTCGACGCCTGGCTGAATGGGTAATTGGACCAATGCGCAAGAAGATGATTAAGCAGTTCACTTTCAACCACTACGAGGTCAACACCTACCTCGTCGCCGATCCGGCGTCGCGGCAGTGCGCCATCGTCGACCCCGCCTGCCAGGCCTCCTACGAGGACGAGCAGCTCGCACGCTATATCGCCGACATGGGCCTCGTCCCGGCCTATATCCTGCTCACCCACGCCCACGTGGACCACATCGCAGGCCTCCGCCAGGCCTGCGAGGCCTTCCGCCTCCCCGTCTCGATGCACCCCGAGGGGCAGAAACTGCTGCGCCAGGCCGAGGCCTACGGCTCCATCATGGGCTTCGCGGTCGACAACATGGACGACCTCGCCGTCAACCCCCTCGACGACGGCCAGGTGCTCCACCTCGGCGAAACCGAAATCGAGTGCCGCTACGTCCCCGGCCACTGCCCGGGCTCGCTCTGCTTCGTCGTGCCCGGCGCCCGGTCGGTCATCACCGGCGACGCACTCTTCCACTTCAGCATCGGACGCACCGACCTCCCCGGCGGCGACTACAACCTCCTCACCTCCAAAATCAAAGAGCGCATCCTCTCCCTCCCCGACGACTTCACCGTCCTCCCCGGCCACGGCATCAGCAGCCAAATCGGCAAAGAAAAACGGTATAACTCATTCTTGGTGTAACGGCGAATTTAACTGATTAAACTAATCAATTAGAGTAATTCGCCCGAAATCATCCAGCGCAAGCAATTCGTTAAATTAGCAGAATTCGCCGTAAGATAGAGTAAATCACGAAGAAAATTAGAGTAATTCGCCCGAAATCATCCAGCGCGATCAATTCGTTAAATTAGCAGAATTCGCCGTAAGATAGAGTAAACCACGAGAAAAATTAGAGTAATTCGCCCGAAATCATCCAGCGCGATCAATTCGTTAAATTAGCAGAATTCGCCGTAAGATAGAGTAAACCACGAGAAAAATTAGAGTAATTCGCCCGAAATCATCCAGCGCGATCAATTCGTTAAATTAGCAGAATTCGCCGTTAAAAAGTAAATGTTATGGCAGTCAAGATCGACCCCAGCTGGTACGAAGTCCTCCGCCCGCAGTTCGAAGCGCCCTACTTCGCCCAGCTGAAGGAATTCCTGGTGCAAGAACGCAGCCAGCACACCTGCTATCCCCCTGGCGGCAAGATATTTGCCGCCTTCGACCGCACCCCTTTCGACAGCGTCCGCGTGGTCATCCTCGGCCAGGACCCCTACCATGAGCCCGGCCAGGCCATGGGTCTCTGCTTCTCGGTGCCGCAAGGCGTCGCCGTGCCGCCGTCGCTCAAAAACATCATCGCCGAAATCAACTCCGACCTCGGCACCGCCCTCCCCGCCACCGGCGGCGACCTCACCGCCTGGGCCGACCAGGGCGTGCTGCTGCTCAACGCCACCCTCACCGTCCGCGCCCACCAGGCCGGCAGCCACCAGCGCCACGGCTGGGAACAGTTCACCGACGCCGCCATCAGCGCACTCTCCGCGCGCCGCGCCGGACTCGTCTTCCTCCTCTGGGGAAGCTACGCCATCGCCAAAAAATCGCTAATCGACCCCTCGCGCCACCACGTCCTCACCGCCCCCCATCCCTCGCCCCTCTCGGCCTACCGCGGCTTCTTCGGCTGCCGCCACTTCTCCCAGTGCAACGCCATCCTCGCCGCGCAAGGCCTCCAGCCCATCGACTGGACCCGTATCGGCTGAAAGCGCTCTGCCGTTTCCCCTAACTAGTTCTATACCAATATTTGTATCTCTCGGTCTGATGGGCAATTGTCTCATGGTTGTTCATGTGATGATTTGAGCCGAGAAGCGAAGGCATGATGGGGATTACTCTTTTTGGAAAATATTGGGATGGATCGTATACCCAATCATCGCAGATAAACCACCTTGAATGTCGTATTGCATTCCTATATCGAGTGTTCCTGAACTAATGTACCAGCAAACTCCAGCCAAAAAACGTAGGTCAATAAAAAAATCTGGTACAAAAGCACACACGACACCACCTCCCACAAATGGTGCTAGTCGGATTGATCTTGTACGAAAAGGAAGATAGTATCGGCTATCGACCCCCAAATTTCCCGTAAACCAGTTATTGTCAGTAGATGTGCTCCACCCTAATCCCACCAAGGCGGACACGTCAAGAATGTCTTTAAAGAGAAACGTTCCGGCACGGAGATTAAGTGTCCCGTTACTGTATGCATCCGTTAGATTATAGAAGCCACCCACACTGTAAAAAAACTTGCTATTTCCGCCTCGACTGAGTGACAGCGCAATATATTTTTCCATTTGTAGATTGTTGTTGTCCCACTGCTCAATAGGATATAACCCCACTCCAGATGAAATCCACATTTCCCGATAATGGGATCCGTGGTATACAGTAACATCCGTATTCGGAAAGTGTTTTGCTAGTGTATTTATAATTGCTTGTTTTTTGGCAATATCTATCGCAAGATAATCTTCATTTACCATTAAATGCAGTTTGCCGTCTCTAGTATATCCTCCAATAACGTATTTTGCCACTGCGGTATCGCTCAAACTTTTGTATTGGACCTTTTGAGCCAGTGAGGATCCTTCCAGAAAAGCGAGAAATAGACACGCTAAACACAATACTTTCGGAAATCTCATCTTTTTTCTTTTTTTAAGTCTAAATAGAATGTCGTTCCAAGTGAAATGTTGAGGTTCGGTTTCATGATTTGGGAAAAAGGTAGTTGACCAGACAATGTAATGTCAAGCGACCTCGTTTGGGTGCGATTAATGAATGTAAAACCAACAGATGGAGCCAGCCCCCATGTGTTTCCCGATGGCGATAACTGGCAACTGACACCTAGTCCAAAAACGAAAATCCTCCATGTCTTGTAAACTGAAATACCGATATTCCCAACTTTCAGGCTATCCTTAAACATAACACTCGCATTCAGTGACGTGCTGAATTTTTTCTCTGTCCCCACGCCTACTCTGGCATTTAAGGAAACTGCATCTGTGGAGATGGAGCTTCCCATATAAGCAATCATTCGCATGCCACGGATGAGTTCCCACCAAGACGGCGAGACGCTTTCAAGTTGCTGTAGATGCATACGATACGCCATCGTTCCCGTAGTATCCAAGGTTTTTTTTGATTCAAGCCCTCTTTTCAATAAGGTTGCAGCATACACATTGTTGCCAAGGTTCTCCCATAAAGTGCTATATCCTATAGGTATTATGTGGTTGTCTGGGTATTGCGCCATCAATTCTTCATAAATAACAATGGCTTGTACGTATTGTTTCCGCCCAATCAAGTTCATCGCGCGGGTTACAGCCTCTTGTGGCGATTCCCTGATTAACGTCACCTTGGTGCTATATTTCGGCGTCAGGTTTTGATAGATGCCGTCAATCCAGTCTGAATGGCCTGGCACTCGGTTGTACCCAGTGGGCGATGAGCCCGTTAGTTGGGTTGCTGCCGAGGTGTGTCCCATAATGGTTAGTATTTGCCCGGCAAAAAACCTGGCACCAGATGGTTCTAATGCTAAAGCCCGGTCGATATACATTAGGGCCGCTTCGAAATCATGGTGTAGTGCCAATGCATATGCATACTCAGCCAGCAGGTAGCCACTGACGCCCTTTCCCGCACTACGTGAAGTCCTGGCCTGTTCAACCGCCTGCGCGTAACAGAAGACAGCCCTGTCGATGTCGCCGAGTTTTACATTAAAAATTGCCTGCTGATGGAAGTTTTTCTCTTGCCCAAGCGCAAAACAATCGAGCGTAAACAGAATTGTCAGAATCAACACTCTTGATTTCATTCTATTCGTATTTGTATCGAACTTTGCGATTGTTGCTCATGCCCATACCCGGCATTATATATGCTGCTTTGCCACGCATCATAATGTCCACATTGACCATGCAATTCGTTAATCATTGGAACTACCTTATGGCCCCGCGCATTCGACAAGTCCTTTTTATCGCCCACGCTCGGACTCAACACATTTCCTTTAGCAGCCTCCATGGTGACGTAAGTGGAAATGGGTGGCGACATGTTAGTCAAGATTACCATTCCAACTGGCTTCAATACACCTTCCTGGGCTGATGTCAAGGGGTCGCTGTTCGACCGATATGCTTTTACGTTGCTCGCTCCGGCATCAGCGATATCTTGAAGGCCAAAGTTATTGATGACATTGTTGTTGACTCCCTCGGCATTATATGTATAGGCCGGTGCTCCGGAAACCAAACCGGCCACGCTTGCCAATGCCCCGCCGAGAGAGTGTCCTGTGAAGTTCACCGTAACTCCTTCTGGCACTGATTCTGCAATAATCTTTGCCATAACATATTGCTCTGGAATTCCTCCCAGTGTATGCTGTATATTGCCTTTCCAGTCTGCTTTAAGATCAGGCCATTCGGCTAAAAAATCAGACAAATTGTCAATTGGATTAGTCAGATTCGACCCTTCAAATGCTATGGTCAGTTCTCCGGTAACCATATTGATGTATGGCTGCGCATGAAAACCTTCGCATTTGCTGTTGCATTTTTCAATCAAGGCTATCCATTTCAACCGTGGGTCGTCCACGGGGAAATATTTGATATCTACCTTTTCGTAGTTGGTTTTCGATAAAAACAGGTGTTCAGAATCGCCGTAACAATCCTCTGCCAGTACCGACATCTCAAAGGCACGTGTATCCTCTTGAACCGCCACGTATTGTCGGATCTCTACCAGCGTCTTTTCTGCCAAACCACGTCGAAATGCCTGATAGTCCAACAAGGCCTGGCTTTCTTCGGCACTAAGTTCCGATGGAAGTTTCTGCATCAGTTGGCCAATATTGAAACCGGATACTCGTTGGAACTCCTCATGAAACCATCTTGTTAGGTCGTCGGGAGAGGGATGCTGTATGTAACGCAGTGCCAGGTTGTCGCAGTTGTCTAGATAACGCCGGACGTTATCCATGTTGGCAAGAAATTCGAATCCTCCGGGAAGATGTACCTCGTTGCCAGACTGACTGAATGCTTTGATTTCGTTGCGAACCGCTTCGTCGAAAGCCCGGTCTCCTGTGCCCGACACTGTCGTTTTCGGCGTTTGCCATCCCATGGCATGCTCCCGGGATGCAGCATCCTCAATCCAGTCGCCAACTTCGTTTGCTGCATTGGTGGAATAGAAACTCCCTCCTTGGTTAATGCCGGACACTATGTCGCTCTCAACGCCCACGCAGACACATGGCGTAACCAGAACTTTTATCGAGCATCCGCCGTATTCACTATACTCCATCAGGGTCGCTTCGCTCCCTATCTGATGGTTCATTGCAATGCACTCTTCCCGGGTCAGTCTGATCGACCGCATGGATGCATTTACCGTGCTAATCCATTGCCGAATGCTCTTTTCTGCCATGCTACCTCCTTGGCCGAAGCAGTTCCCACTTATTGCTATCTCTAAACTGAAAGTGTATTGTGCATTCACCTGTATTGACGCCAATGCTAATCCTGTCAGCATGGCTGCTCTTTTTATATGTTTCATCTCTTTTTCAGACTATCGGACTACAGACACCTTGCCGCTCAACACACCGTCCACACAGACCATATACAGGCCACTTGCCGGAAGAGATATGGACTCCCCTGTTTTTGCTATGGCTACCAAACGCCCTGCTACGTCGTATACCTGTACGTCTGCTCTCTTTTCTCCCTGTACCACTATGCAACCATCTGCCACAGCAATACTTGTTTTTGTGGTTTCGCTGATACCCTCAATGCCGACATCCGATCGGAAATAGCCAATCAGGGTAACGCTGCCTGTGGCGGTGTAGGAGTATGGATTCGATGTGCTGCCATCGCTCCAGCGATCGAATTCGAAACCATTCTTCGGCGTTGCCTTGATTGTGGCGAATGGATTGCTGCACGTAGGATTGCTTTCCACCGTCACAGTTCCCTTGTTTATATCCTCGGACACGGCATTGAAAATGAATGGCATCTCAACAAAGTTGTGGAATTGTGGCCAGCGTCCTGCATACATGTTGCTTGTCTCGCATGGAATATTGACAACTATATTGGAGTCCACTCCATAAAAAGGACCATATCCCTCTTCGGTCGTGTGCAGCACTGGGGCAACCCGGCCCAATGCCGTGATTTTGTTTATGCCATAGCATTGTCCAAAAGCCAGTGCGGCTATACCGATAACCCCCTGTGGTATTATCAATTCGCCAACAATTCCGCAGTTATAGAACGCCCTGTGCCCAATATACGTCAGGGCATCGCTGAGGCGCACATTCATCAACCGCAGGCATCCAGAGAAGCACATGTTATCTATTGATATTAGTCCGTTGCCGAGGTTGGCGTTGGTGAGATTGATACAATTCATGAACGCACCGTTCCCAATGTCCGTCACCGCATCGGGCAGGGTGAGCGTGATCAGTCCTGTGCAACCTTCAAACATGAGTCTCGGAATGCGTTGCACATTCGATGCGATGTTCAAAGTCGTTAGTGCACCCAACCCTGCGAATGCTCCTTCCCCCTGGGCGCAATTCACTGCATTATAGTTCACCGTAGCGATATTGGAGCAATACGAAAACGCCGCCATCCCTATGTCTGTCACATTCGCAGGAACAGTGACACTGGTCAGACCTCTGCAACCTGTGAATGCCTCGTCCCCGATAGTCGTTGTTGTGCTGGGTATAACAATAGAAGTCAATGTAGAGCAATTGGCAAAAGCTCGACGACCGATTTTCTCCAGGCCTTCGTTTAGTTCAATCGACGCTAGCTGGGTATGGTTCGCAAAAGCACCCGCTTTGATTTCCCTCACAGAAAGTGGAAGGGTTGCGCTTGTCAATGAGTCTGAACAAGCAACCAAAACGGTTTTAGCGCTGTCGGCATAGAAAAGACCATTCTCCTCGTGGCCAACGACCAGACCCGCACCCCACGGTGCCCCCTCGGCACCACCTGAATAATACACAACGCCGACACCTACAAATGCATTACCTCCTATGTTCTGAACAGAATTTGGAACCATTATCTCATGCATGCCATAGCAGTTGTAAAAAGCATAGCCACCTAGATATATTATCGTCGATGGAATTATAACACTCGTGATGCTGTAGCATTCTGAAAATGCAAAGTAATCCACAGCGATCACTACATAATCAAATGCCCCGTTTGTTACATGGGATGGGATAACCAAATCCCCCGTTGGCTTAGTGTAATACCGCCATGAGTCTGTTCCATAATTTGAATACCCGTTGGGAGATGTTACCATCACCGTATCTGGAGCCAAAATGGTGTAATACAGTGTTTGCCCCGATGGAGCCTCCGCCGAAAAATCGTAAGCCCGGATGGAACCAAACGCCACGCACAGTACCAGTGCAAAGAATAGTTTTTTCTTCATCGAATTATTCCTTTCTTTTGCACGGGCCCGCGTGCTGATAAATATCCACGAAGAAAGTGGAGCCATCCATTACATCCCATTACTTTGCTTGTGAGGGCTTCGACTCCCTATGATATTAAATAAAGGTCTAATGATTCGCTCCACAAAAAGTATCCATAAACAGATACAATCTGAATTGAGCAGTCATTCCACCCTTATCCCAAAATATCATCTAGTGAAGTTGTCGAAGTTTCACAAGCTCGGAATAAGGCAAAAATGCACTTTTTTCGGCAAACCGGTACTCTGCGGTTTGCGAGTGCAAAGGTACAACTAAATTTTGTATCCAGCAAGAATATTTTCTACATCCTGCGGAATATATATTGTAAATTGCTGGTTTCGTGTTTAATAAAAGCATGTATTTTTTGCGGAGTCCACCAGGGGGCATTCGCATCCCCCCCCTTCATGAGTGGATAATATGATTAAAACACAATGATGCACTGGTGTGGCCTCTACTGTTTACTGTGAATATCAAGTGTCTGGTATTCTGTTTGTTCCATTTGCAGAGGGGCAGTTCATCGCTGCCGCCACTTCTCCCAGTGCAACGCCATCCTCGCCGCGCAAGGCCTCCAGCCCATCGACTGGACCCGTATCGGCTAGCCCGGCGCACGGCTCCGCCACCGCCACATACTGCGACCCGCTCGCCCTCCCCTCGCTGTCCACCACGAAGCCCCACATCCTCACACTCAACTCATTCCACCCCTCCGGCAGCTGCATCTCCAGTTGCCCCCGCCGCCGCTCGGCAGGGTGGGAGAGGAGCCCCTCGCGCGTATCTATATTATACACGTATACATACACCCTGTCGCCCCCCTTCGCCCTCGTCATCCCGCTATTCCTCTCGAAATCAACGCGCAGCACATTGTTTTCATCCACGCTCGCCGCGGTGAACCGCACGGGCGCAGCCGCTCCCTCCGCAATGCGAATGCGCTCATAATCAACCCCACCCCTCACCCCTTCGGGGAGCTCCCCTTGTAAAGGGGAGCAGTTAGATGGCGTATGTACCTGATTACCAGTAGTATATATTTGATTGCTAATGGCATTCTCCCGATCCTCCCCTTCACAAGGGGAGGTGGCCGCAGGCCGGAGGGGTGCCATCCCTGTGCGGACGCGGCACGCCGCGTCCCTACCGAAGCAACCCTTGTTCATCCTCACGAACGCGTTCCCCTCCGTCATCACATCCCTCGCCGCCCGCTCCCGCAGCCCCAGCAGCAGCGCCTGCCGCGCCGTCGCCGCAAACCGCACCATCCCCACAAACCACTCCCGCTCAGCCTGTTGACTCTCGGTGTTCGGATAATTAATCTCCTTGCGGTAAGCCCTAACCACGTGCTTACCCCTCCAAAGGTACCCCACCACGGTACCCACCTTCCCCCGGAACGGCCCGAGGATGCCCTGCTCTAACTTTGCCATACTGCTGCGTATTTTTTTTGTTTAAACGGCGAATTATACGAATTACGCAAATTCATTTACCCTTTTAATTTTCAGCCAATTACTCGAATTTCCATCACACTGCGCATTCGAGTAATCCGCCCCAAATTTTGCTCGCGCCAGCCTTTCGCATAATTCGAAAAATTCGCCGTTCCAATACCCCTACAACGCCACAATTTTTGTTTTATTGCCCCCCATCACCTACCAAAGAAGAACAGAGGAAGAAGAGGATAGGCACAAAATACAGACAACCAGCCGGTTATACACCGGCAAAAATCGTCGTTTTTTTGAAAATTATTGCATAAATGGCAGGGTGGAGGCGCGCTGGAGGATAGCCTCGGCCAGGGCGGTGTTGCTGCCGCTGCCGCCGAGGGTGTCGAGGATGTACTCGACAGCTGCGCGGCCGCCGCCCATCTTCAGCACGTGGACCAGGCAGAGGTTCTGCAGCCCTATGCTCTCTGACAGTATGTCGAGGTCGGTTACCGCCAGGTCGCTGACGGCCAGCAGGTAGGCGTCGTCCGACTCCTGCTCCAGGAGGCGTTGCACATCGCCCAGCGTCTTCATCCCCAGTTGGCGCAGCACCGGCAGGTAGCCCTCGAGCTGTGCGGGGAAAATCTCGGCCTGGTTGACGGCGGCGATGCGGTGGTTGAGGCGGTCGAAGGGGTGCGTTTCCAGGTAGCTGTGCCACGAGTCAGCCGTTAGCTCCACCTCGTCCAGCCGGCCGCTGGCCACGAGCGACAGCATCTGCCGACGGTAGTCGGCCAGCGACGTCCGCAGACGGCTGAACTCGTCGTCCACCAGCTCCAGCATCCCCGCTATGCGGCTGAACTGGCGCATGTAGTAGCGCGGTATCTGCACATCGCTCTTGTAGCCCGTGTCGTGGTTGATGGTGGCCCAGAGGTGCTGCAGCACCGTCCGCATCTGCACCTCGAACGGGATGGCGCACAGCTCCTCGGGGGCCGTCCCCTGGGGCAGGCGGCAGATGTAGTGCAGCGAGTTGTAGCCGAAGCTGTCCAGCTCGTGCAGCTTCCGCTTGTCGACCGAGTTGCCCCAGTCCACATCGAAACACCGCGCCATCATCGCCGCCACCTTGTCCACATCGTCCGTGTAGAACGTGATGACACGCACCCCGAGCAGGTCGGTGATGTCGCCGATGTCGCTGTATTTGCCCCCCTTGCGCTCCAGCTTCCCGGCCAGCGAGTGCTCGGTCTTGATGCGGCTCTCGAGGCTGCTGACGTCCACCCCCTGCTGTTGCAGGGCGTGGCCAATCAGTCCCTCCACCCGCGAGCGCAGCTCTTCGAGCCGGGGCAGCCGCTCGCGGTACTGCGCAAGCAGCCTCTCTCCATGGGCGTCCATCCTAGCGGAACTCGAAGAGGTTGGTGAAACCCGTCATATTGAACACATTGCGTATATCGTCGTTCATGCCGGTGATATACACGTGGCTCCCCTTGGCCTTGGCACCTTTCAGCACGCCGAGGAAGAGGCGCAGGCCGCTGGAGGAGATGTATTCCAGCGCGTTGCAGTCGAGCACGATGTTCTTCCCGGCGCAGTCGGCCAGCGGGGCCAGCTCCTTCTCGGTCTGTGGGGCGGCGGCGGTGTCGAGGCGGCCTTCGAATTGGGCCACCAGCTCGTTGTTCTGTTCTGTAATCTTGGTGTTCATATCTTTGATTGTTTATATTTTCTTCTTGAGGGTTAGTATGTTTTGATTGTCTTTTCTTTCGTATAGCACCTCGTCCATCAACTGCCGCACCAGCATGATGCCCAGCCCGCCGATGGGGCGGTCCTCGGCTGCCAGCGTGATGTCGGGGTCGCTCTTGGCCGTGGGGTCGAAGGGGGTGCCGCTGTCGGTGATGGTGAAGGTCAGCATCCCCTTGGTCTTGCAGGCCGTGATGTCGATGTCGCCCTGTGTGCCGGCGGGGTAGGCGTAGTTCATCACGTTCACCACCGCCTCTTCCATGGCCAGGTTGAGGCTCATGGCCGTGGAGGGGTTGAGGCCTACGCCTTCGGCCACCTCCTCGACGAAAGCCGCCAGCTGGGGTACCTGCTGCACGTCGTTCTGCAGCGTGATGCTCCGCCCTCTGCCCTCCGACTTCCGCCCTTCGTTCTCCTCGATGGGGTGCACAAACTGGATGGCCAGCATCGTAAGGTCGTCGCTCGGCTCGGCGTCGGCCACGAAGGTGTGCACCGCCTCGGTCATGCCGTCGACGACGGCGTGCGGCGTGTGTCCGAGGCTGCGCAGACGTTCCATCATGCGCTCCTCGCCGAACTGGCCGTGCACCGTGTTCTCGGCCTCGGTCAGTCCGTCGGTGTAGAGGAACAGCAGGTCGCCCGATTCCATCTGGCCATCCTGCAGGGTGTAGTCCCACGCCGGCATCAGACCCACGGGTATGTTCGAGTCCTGCTCGATGAAGCGGGTCTCCTTCCCGATGAGCACGGGCGGGTTGTGGCCCGCGTTGCAGTAGAGCACGCGGCCTGTGTGCAGGTCGAGCACGCCGATGAAGAGGGTGACAAACATCGAGCTCTCATTCATTTCCGACATGGCGTTGTTCATCTGCTTCATGACGCGCTCGGGGCTGTCCTCGTGCGACGACACGGTGCGGAACAGACTCCGCGTGACGGCCATCACCAGCGATGCCGGCACACCCTTGCCGCTCACGTCGCCCACGCAGAAGAAGAGCTTCTCGTCGCGGATATAGAAGTCGTAGAGGTCGCCACCCACCTCCTTGGCGGGCACCAGCGTGCCGGCAATGGTCACCTCGTCGCGGTCGGGGTAGGGGGGGAAGGTCTTGGGCAGCATGCCCATCTGTATGCCGCTGGCTATGCGCAGCTCGCCGCCGATGCGCTCCTTCTCGGCATTGACGGCCTGCAGTTTCTTGAAGCCTCGCACCGTGCGCCACATGATGTATATCAGAAATCCAAAGCCAACCAGTGTGAGTATCAGCAGGATGCGACCCACGGAGCGAACCCCTTGGTAAATCTCCTTGTCGGGGTAGATGATGGCCATCGACCATCCGGTGTTGCCTTCAACGGGGGCATAGAAGATATAGCTCTTCTCTCCGTCCTTGCTGTGCAGCTCGGCGTCGCCGCTGTCGCCGGCCAGCATGGCGGCGTTGACGCGGTCAATCATCGAGTCATTGAAATAGTTGGCCACGTCGTCGAGCGTGGCGTTCATCACGCTCGTCTTGTCGGGGCTGGCAATGAGGTGGCCTGTGCGCGAGGCAAGGTAGGTGTAGGCGCTGTTCTTGGCGCCGAAGAGGTCTATGATAAAATCGAGGGACACGTCGGAACAGAAAGTGCCGGCGCGGCGTCCCTTGGAGTCGTAGACGGGCATGGTGTAGGAGCACACGAGGGCCTTCGAGCCTGCGTCGTCGAAGTAGGGCTCGGCCCAGCTGGCCGAGTCGGTCTCGCGCGATGTCTTGTACCATTCGGCGTTGAAGTAGTCGTGCTCCTGGCTGCCGATTTGCCGGTGCACGATGTTGCCGTTCTCATCGCGTCCGGCGAAGGGCTCAAACCAGCGACCTTTGTCGGGGTAGTAGCCGGGCTCGAAGGCGATGGCGCAGCCGGTGATGGTGGGGTTGGTGCGGATGATGGTCTCGAGCACACCGTAGATGCCCTCGGGGTTGTCCACCGACCAGTTCAGGATGAGCTGCATATTGTTGACGGCGGTCTCCACGTTAGTCACCACATTCTGTATCTCCAGGTTGCGCACTTGTATCTCGGTGCGGGCCTGTTGCTGCACCGCTTTGCGTATGCCGTTGCGGGCATAGAAGTATTGGATGGCTCCCGACAGCTGCACGAATATGGCCGCCGTGATGAGCAGCGCCAGGCTGCTGCGGGTCTGCAGGGAGCGAAACCACTTGCTGAATTTATTCCTCTCTTTCATAATATGTATCGTATTACATTTCAAATGTCAGTTTTGTGCCCTCGGGTGTCGCTTCGGTCTGGATGTTCTTGCTCATGCCGCGGATGATCATCACCGCCAGCTCGTCCACGTCGTCGCGCTCGAGGGGCGACACCGTCTCGCCGCGGTGCAGGATGACCACCGAGGTGGCGCGGTCCAACTCGCTGTGGTTCACATCGATGCGCACCGGCGAATTGTATTTCGACAGCAGAAGCAGCATCTCCTCCACCACGTGCGAGATGGTGTTCATCTTCTCCGGTATGTCGAAGCGGATGCAGAAAAGGTGAATCTGCGACATCATGTCGTAGAAGTCGAAGCGGCGGCTTGTGATTTCGAACACCAGACTTTGTATGCGTCGCACGAAGGCTTCGGTTTCTGCATTTGCGGGGTGGTTGAATATCTGCTCGGGGGTGCCGTCCTCCACTATGCGGCCGTGGTTGAGGAAGAGGGTGCGGGTGGCCACGTCGTGGGCAAAGCGCATCTTGTGGGTGACGATGAGCATCGTCATCCCCTCTTTGGCCAGCAGGCGGATGACCCCCTGCACTTCGCCCACCATGGCGGGGTCGAGGGCCGATAGGGGCTCGTCGAAAAGTATGATGTCCGGCTTCATGGCCAGGCAGCGGGCTATGGCGGTGCGCTGCTGTTGTCCGCCCGAGAGGGAGGCCGGCATGGTGTGGGCTTTCTCGGCCAGGCTCACCTTCTCCAGCATCTCCATGGCCTGGGCTTCGGCCTCCTGCCGGGTCAGTCCCAGCACCAGCTGCGGCGCCAGGCTGACATTGCCCAGCACATCGAGGTGCTGGAAGAGGCAGAACTGCTGGAACACCATCCCCATGCGCTGGTGCAGGCGGTGCTGCGGGTAGTCGGGATTGGAGATGTCTTCGCCGTCAATGAGGATTTGTCCGCCGGTGGGTGTCTCTAGCAGGTTCATCGTGCGCAGCAGGGTGCTCTTGCCGCTGCCCGACGGGCCGATGATGCTGACCACTTCGCCACGCTCGATATGCAGATCCACGTTGTCCAGCGCCCGCAGCATCGTGCCGTCGGGCTGCTCGTATAGCTTGGTTAGTCCTCTGACGTCGATCATATTCGGTTGAAGGATTTGGCGATGTGGTCCAGCCCTTTGTTGATGGCCCACGTCAGGATGAAGTAGATGATGGTGACGATAAGCAGCGGGAGGAATTCTTGTCCGCTGTCGGTGCGTATGGCTTCGGCGGCCTTGGTGATGTCTTGTATGGCCACATAGCCCACCACCGAGGTGCTCTTGGACAGGCCCGTGGCCTGGAATTTGAAGGCGGGCAACGCATTTTTGATGGCCTGTGGGATGACCACATAGCGCAGGTTCTGCCACTGGGTCAGCCCCAGGGCGCGGCCGGCGTCAATCTGTCCGGTGCCCACCGAGGCAATCGACGACTGGATGAGCGCGAAGGCCAGCGTGGAGAAGTTCAGTGCAAAGGCCAGCACCGCGGCCAGGATGCCGTTGTGCCCTCCCAGCACGACGTAGAACACCACCAGCAGCAGTATTAGCACCGGAGTGCCGCGCATGATGGTGCGGTAGACTTTAGAGGTCTCGCGTACCCAGCGCCTGCGGTTGAGGCTCATGGCATAGATGCCGATGCCCAGCAGGGTGCCCAATACAAGCGCCAGCACGGTGATGACCACCGTGGCACCCAAGCCCTTCAGGATGAGCATCCAGTGTTCGGGGGCAATCAGAATGTCATTGTGGCACCAAAGCATGCGAGGATGGGCAACTGGTTGACGCGCTCGAAGGTGACGCGGTTGAAGTAGAAGATATTCTGGCGGCTGTAGACGTTGGTGGCGCTGAGGTTGAGCTCGAGGATGGAACGTGCGCCGATGGAGAATTTGCGCTTGACGCCGAGGTCCAGACGGTGGTAGGCCGGCAGGCGACCCTTGTAGAGCTCGCCATAGTGGAGGCTGTATTCGCCGTTCTCGCGGGTGTAGTCGCTGACGATGCTGCCGCCGAACACCAGGTTTTGGTAGATACCCTGCGTCTGGGTGAAGGGAAATCCGCTGCCCAGCGTCCAGCGCGCGCTGAATTCCCATTGGCGCTGCTCGCCGAGGGTGTAGGTGGTGAGGATGTTCACCGTGTGGCGGCGGTCGTAGTGGGGATTGTAGGTGTAGCTCTCGTCGGTCACCGGCTTGTCGGTCATCTGCCCATTGCGCTCCACATAGCCCAGCGAGTAGGTGGCCCATACGTAGAGCCGTTCGAGGTCGATGGTGGCGCTGAGGTCGAAACCATAGGCTGTGCCTTGCTCAATGATGTAGTCTTTGCGAAGGTATTCCGACTGAAGGTAGGCGCTTTCGGGGCGGGTGTAGGTGGGGTCGGTGTCGTCGTAGAGTTTGTTGCGGTTGGCGTTGAGCAGCTGGTCAAAGTGTTTGTAGTAGACTTCGGCGTTGAGGGTGATATGTTCGGTCAGGTCGTATTCGACGCCGAGGATGGCGTGTTTGGCTTTCTGCACACAGGAAGTGATTTTGTCGCCGAGGAAGTAGTCGGGCGTGTTGAGCTCGGGCGAGCCGGTGAGGAAGCCGCTGAAGAGGTTGACGATGTCGTTGTCCGAGCGGGCATCGAGGAACACCTGGCTGTAGAGGCCGCCGGCCATCTTGAAGCGCAGGTCCGGCGTGGCGTTGAATTTGGCCGCCAGGCGTGGCTCGGGACTGATAGTGCCGAGGGGCGAGGCGTAGTAGACCAAGCGCAGGCCCGGGTCAATCAGCCATCGGCCACTGCTGTACTTGTAGGTGGCAAAGACCGAGAGGTTGGTCGAGGGCTGTTGCTGGTTGATGGCCTTGCCGTATTGGTTGACAAATTTATAGTCGGTGCTGTAGCCCTCAATGTTGAGGCCGTACTTGAGCTTGTTGTTGCCGAAGAAGTTGGTGATTTGCATCGACATGTTGAAGCCGCCGATGTCGCTCTGCTTGGTCTCGGCGCTGCCGTCGTCGAGGGTGATGCTGTACTTCGAGTAGGCGATGGAACCATCGAGGATGGCCGAAGCGCCGGTGACGAGCATGAAGTTGGTGCCCGCGCCGTAGTTCTGCCAGTGGTAGTCGGCAATGGCCTGGTAGCCCAGCACCTGGTCGTCGAAGCGGAAGCCGAAGAGGTTGATCTTCGACCCCGAACCCGAGTTGATGCTCAGCTTGCCGTAGATGTCAAGGAAGTCGAACGGCAGGCCGCCGTCCACATAGCCGTAGAGCAGGTCCGAGGTCTTGGAAAGGAACGAGTTCTTGGCCGTCACCAGGTACGAGACGGTGGACTTCGACTTCGCGCTCTCCTTCTTGATGGGGCCTTCCAGGATGAGGCTGGCGCCGAAGGTGTTGATGCCGATCTTGCCGCTGTGGCGCTTCTTGTTGCCGTCGCGCGTGGTGATGTCCATCACCGACGACATCCTCCCGCCGTATTCCGCCCCGAAGCCGCCAGTGTAGATGTCGGCATTCAGTATCACGTCGGTCTCGAAGATGGAGTAGAGGCCGATCGAGTGGAAGGGGTTGTAGACAATCATGCCGTCGAGCAGCGTGAGGTTCTGTATCATCGAGCCGCCGCGGATGTAGAGCTGGCCTCCCTGGTCGCCGGTCGAGTTGACGCCCGGCAGCACCTGCATGTACTGCGCTATGTCGGCCGTGCCGCCGATCGAGGGCATCTGCTGGATCTGCGAGGCGGTGATTTTCTCCACGCTCACCTGCGTCTGCATCTGACGCTCCTCCTTCTTGTTGTCGGTGATTTCCACCGCCTTGAGCATCTGCGCCGCAGGCTTGAGGTGGATGGTGCGGCTGAGGGTCTTGCCGCGCTGCAGGGTGATTTGCTCCGTGAATTCCTCGTAGCCTACATACTTCACCTTCAGCGTGTAGCTCCCTTCGGGCACCTTGTTGATGAGGAAGAAACCGTTGATGTCGGTCGCGCAGCCGTGCGTCGTCCCGTCGAGCACCACATTGGCGAACGGTATCGCCTCGCCATTGCTCTCGTCAAACAGCACACCCTTCACCGTGCACTGCGCCTGGATGTTGGAAGACAAGAATGACAAGAAAAACAATAGGAGCAGGAGTGAAAGGGAGCGAGGGGGAGTGAAGGGAAGCGAGGGGGCAAATGTTTTTTGCTGCCTTTGCATGTTGCTTACTTTATGGTTGTTTTTCTTTAACATTTTGTTTTCCATTGTTTTAGATTTCTTTTTCTATTGTCTTTTCACTCCCTCTCACTTCCTTTCACTCCCTCTCACTCCTTGGGGGTTAATGTATCACTTTGAATATCAATTCCTTCATCAGTTCGCCGTCGGTCACCGAGCCGCTGTTGCGCACCCCCTTGCTCCGCAGGTCGGCGTCGTAGAGGTAGCCGATGCAGCTTGCCAGCTTGCCCAGCGGGTAGTTGGCCGCCGCCGTGGCGTAGTCCTTCACGAAGCTCGGCGCCACGCCCAGCTCCTTCGCCGCGTCGCTCTTGTTCTCCAGCTGGTGGTAGAACATCACCTTCAGGAAATAGCCGTAGAGCACCGGCAGCATCATCTGGATGGGGTTCTTCTTCGGGTTGGCGGCGAAGTGGTTCACGATGCGGTTGCACATCACCGCGTCGCGCCGCCCGATGGCCTTCTGCAGCTCGAAGATGTTGTATTCCTTGCTGATGCCGATTTGTTGCTCCACCAGGTCTTCCGTGATCATTGCCCCGTGCTGCAGCAGGGGGTAGAGCTTGCGCAGCTCGTTGACAATCTTGCCCAGGTCGTTGCCCACCGACTCGGCGATCAGGTACGCCGCCTTCTCGCTGATGCCGAAGCCCGCCGCTCCCACCTCGCTCTTGATCCAGGCGGGCACCTGGTTGTCCCACACCTTCGGCGTCTCGTACACCACCCCCGCCGCCGCGATGGCCTTGTAGGCCGCCGTGCGCTTGTCGAGCTTCTTGTGGCGGTAGCAGAACACGATGACGCCCTTCTCCGACGGCTGCTTGAGGTAGGTGGCCAGCAGCTCCCACTGCCGGGTGTCGATGTCCTGCGCCTCCTTGACCAGCACCAGGTGCACGGGCGACATCATCGGGTAGCGCTTCGCATCGTTCACCACTGCCGCCATGTCCACGTCGCGCCCGTACATCACCGTCAGGTCGAAATCGCGCATCGCGGCGTCGATCACCTCGTTCTCGAAGTAGTCCGACACCACGTCGATATAGTGGTTCTCCTCGCCCGTGAGCAGGTATACAGGCTTGAATTTTCCAGCCTTCAAGTCCGCAAATAGTTGTTTTTCAGTCAGTGCCATCGGTGGCCGTTTTTTATATTAGTGTACAAAAATACACTTTTTTGTGAAATCCGGCATAAAAAAAATCTCCCGCCACATTTTTTTTCTCCAAGTCTTGACATTTATCGGGTCAGCCCTCCCGATTTATCGGGTCAACACGGTCAATTTATCAGGTCAACAGAGAGGTTTATCGGGTCAGCCGAGCGATTTATCAGGTCAAAAAACACATTTATCGGGTCAGCGTGACCCGATAAACCGTCCGCTGACCCGATAAGCGAGCCCCAATCTGCCGCTATTCCCCTGCCATTCCCTTGCTATCCCCCTGCTATCCCCCTGGAAAACGCCATTTTATTAGACATTTATTAGAGGTTTGTTAGAGAATTATTAGAGGTTTATTAGACATTTATTAGAGCTTTATTGGAGAAAACCCTACTTCTGGCGACCTCGCCGCCATTTGGATTTCCCCTTCGATTGCTTTTGCTCCCCCTTGGGTTTGCCCTTGGCGGGCGCCGGCGTCTCGTCCTCCTCCACCAGCTCGAAGTCAATCTGCTTCTTGAGCATGTCCACCCGCTTGACGCGGATTTGCACCGGGTAGCCCAGCTTGTAGCACTTCCCGTGACGGCGGCCTATGACCTGGTAGTTGTCCTCGTCCAGCATATAGTAGTCGTCCTTCAGGCTCCCGATGGGGATCATGCCCTCGCACTTGTTGCCCTCTATCTCGGCGTATATGCCCCACTTGCTCACGCCGCTGATGAGCGCCGGGAACACCTGTCCCAGCTTGTCGGCCAGAAACTCGGCCTGCTTGTACTTCACGCTGCTGCGCTCCGCGTCGGCAGCCTTCTTCTCCATCAGCGAGCAGTGCTTGCAATATTCCTCGTAGACCTCCTTGTTGGGCGCGCCCACGGCATCTGTCCTTTCGCTCCCTTTCACTCCCAGATAGTATTCCAGCAGCCGGTGCACCATCAGGTCGGGGTAGCGGCGTATGGGCGAGGTGAAGTGGGTGTAGTAGGGGAACGCCAGGCCGTAGTGGCCGATGTTCTCCGTGCTGTAGTAGGCTTTGGACATGGTGCGGATGGCAATGGTGTCCACCATGTGCTCCTCGCCGCGGCCCGCGATGTTCTCGAAGAGGCGGTTGTAGCTGTCCGCCAGTGCCTTGCGGCTGCCGGTCTTCATGCTGAAGCCCAGCTTGGCGACGAATTCGACGAATGTGTTCAGCTTCTCGGGGTTGGGCTCGTCGTGCACGCGGTAGACGAAGGTCTTCGGCGAATTTTGATTTTTGGTTTTTGATTTTTGAGTATTCGGTTTGCCTATGTATTCGGCGACGGTGCGGTTGGCCAGCAGCATGAACTCCTCAATCAGCCAGTTGGCCTCCTTGCTCTCTTTGATGTAGACGCCGATGGGTTTGGCGTTTTCGTCCAGCCGGAACTTCACCTCCTGGCTCTCGAAGTTGATGGCGCCGTTTTTGTAGCGCTGCTCGCGCAGCCGGCTGGCCAGGGCGTGCAGTTTCAGCACTGCCTCCTCCACATTTGTCCTTTCACTCCCTGTCACCCCCTCGATTATCTCCTGCGCCTCCTCGTAGGCCATCCTTCGGTCGCTCCGGATCACCGTCTTGCCCATCCAGCTGCTGATCACCTTGCCCTTGGCGTCCATCTCCATGACGACGCTGAAGCAGAGTTTCTCTTCGTCCTGCCGCAGCGAGCACACCTCGTTGCATAGCTTCTCGGGCAGCATCGGGATGGTGCGGTCGACGAGGTAGACGCTTGTGCCGCGCTCGTAGGCTTCGCGGTCGATGGCGGAGCCGGGCTTCACGTAGTGGCTTACGTCGGCTATGTGCACCCCCACCTCCGCGTGCCCGTTCTCCAGCTCGCGGTAGGAGAGGGCATCGTCGAAGTCCTTGGCGTCGGCGGGGTCGATGGTGAAGGTCAGCACGTCGCGGAAGTCGCGCCGCGAGGCCATCTCCTTCTTCGTCGGGTTCTTGATTTTCTTGGCTTCGGCTTCGGCCTCCTTGGGAAATTCCAGCGGGAAATCGTATTCGGCGAGGATGGACTGCATCTCGACGTTGTTGTCGCCGGGCCGGCCCAGGCGTTTGATGACGCGGCCCACGGGGTTGTTCATCCGCTCCGGCCAGTCGGTCATCTCCACCAGCACTTTCTCGCCGTTCTCGGCGCCGCCGAGGTCGTCGGCGTGGATGAAGATGTCGACGTTCATCGTGCGCGAGTCGCTCACCATGAAGGCGAAGCGCTCCTGCTTCTGCAGCACGCCCACGAAGCGTGTCTTGGCCCGCTTCAGGATTTCCACCACCTGCCCCTCGGGCTTGTGCATCTTGCGTTGCGGGAACATCAGCACGCGCACCGTGTCGCCGTGCAGCGCGCGGTTGGTGTTGCCCGGCGCAATCTGGATGTCCTCGCGCCCCTCTTCCTGCGGTATCACATAGGCCTTGCCGCCCTGCTTCATGTCGATAGTGCCCACCACGTAGTTCTTCGGCAGCAGGTCGTCGATGCTCTTGGGGTTGATTTTGTACTTCCCCTTGTGGTCGTCTTCCACCAGCTGCTTCTGCTCGGCCAGCTCCTGCATGGCGCGAATCACCTCCTGGCGCTCCTTCTTGGTGTTGGCGCCGATGCGCGAGCTGATCTGCTTGTGGTTGAAGGCGTCGAAGGGGTTGTTGGCAAATACTTTGAGTATGGTTTTTGCTAGTTGTTCGTTCATGTTTTTATGGTTTTACTGTTCTATGTTACTTGCATTGCATGGTTTTCGTTTATTTGTATGGCATGGTTTTGGTTTATTTGTATGTCATAGTGTTGTATACAATCACATTTGTCCTTTCACTCCCTCTCACTCCCTTTCACTCCCTCTCACTCCCCATCTCTCCCTTTCACTCCCCTTCACTCCCTTTCTCTCCCCTTCACTCCCCCGAACACAGCCCCATGCGTCGCAGCAGGGCCTGCGGGTCGGGGTCGCGCCCCATGAAGTTGCGGAACAGGATGTCGGGTGCCACCGTGCCGCCCTTGGCCAGTATCTCGCGCCGGAAGCGGGCGGCGGTGTCGGTATTGAAGATGCCCTCCTCCTTGAAGCGGCTGTAGATGTCGGCGTCCAGCACCTCGGCCCACTTGTAGCCGTAGTAGCCGCTGGCGTAGCCGCCGCCAAAGATATGGCCGAAGTTGGTCGCCGTGCAGCATCCCTCCACCCGCGGCAGCAGGTTCTCCATCGCCTCGGCCTCCACCGCCTCAGCTTTCCACTGACCACTGACCACCGGCCACTGGCCACTTTCCACCGACCACGTATGAAACTTGATATCCGTCATCCCGAGGTTCAGCTGCCGCAGGCAGTACCACGCCGCCAGGTGGTTCTGCGACGCGCGTATCTTCTCTATATATTCCGTCGGCAGCACCTCGCCCGTGCGATAGTGCCGTGCGAAGGTGGCGAGGAACTCCGGCTCGTAGCACCAGTTCTCCATCACCTGCGACGGCATCTCCACGAAGTCGCGCTTCACATTCGTGCCGCTCAGACTCTCGTACCTCACCTCGCTCAGCATGCCGTGCATCGCGTGCCCCATCTCGTGCATGAAGGTCTCCACCTCGCTGAAGCGCAGCAACGCCGGCGCCTCGGCCGTAGGCTTGCTGAAGTTGCACACCACCTGTATCTGCGGCCTGACATCCCTTCTTACTGCCCCCTGTTCACTGGCCTCTGGCCACTGACCACTGGCCACTGGCCACTGACCACTGGCCACTGACCACTGCCCCCTGAACTCCGTCATCCATGCCCCGCTGCGCTTCGACGCCCGCGGGTGCATGTCCAGGTAGAGCAGCCCCATCTCGCGCTCGCCGTCATTGACGCGGTAGACTTTCACCTCCTCGTGGTACACCGGCACGTCCGTCGCCTCCTCGAACCGCAGTCCGTAGAGGCGGCCGTAGAGGCCGAAGATGCCCTCGCGCACCGCCTCGAGCGGGAAGTAGGGACGCAGCGCCTCCTCGTCCAGGTCGTAGCGCTCGCGCCGCAGCCGCTCCGCATAGTAGGCAAAGTCCCACGGCATAAACTGACCACTGACCACTGACCGCTGACCACTGGCCACCTCGCCGAGGTCGCGCCGCGCCTCCGGCAGCACGGCCTCCTTCATCCGCTGCATGAACCCCTGCAGGGTCGGCAGGTCGCGCACCATGCGGTCGCCGAGCACATAGTCGCAGTAGGTGTCGTAGCCCAGCAGCCGGGCCTGCTCGGCCCGCAGCTCTACGATGCGGCGTATCACCGCGTTGTTGTCGTTCTCGTTGCCGCGGTTGCCTATCGAGCCGTAGGCGCGGTACATGCATTCACGCAGGTCGCGCCGTGCGCTGTAGGTCATGAAGGGGCTGTAGCTCGGCGCCGCCAGGGTGAACACCCACCCCTCCAGGCCGCGGCTCGCGGCTTCTTCGCGCGCTGCGGTGCACACGCTCTCGGGCAGCCCCTCGAGGTCGGCCTCGTCGGTCAGGTGCAGCGTCCATGCGTTGAGGTCTTTCAGTGCGTTCTGACTGAAGTGCAGCTTCAACTCCGTCAGCTCCTCCTCGTTCTTTTTGTAGCGCTCGGCGGCCTCGCCTTCGAGGTCCACGCCGTGCCGCCGGAAGCCCTTCAGCATCTCCTCCAGCAGCGTCTGTTGTTCAGTGGTCAGTGAATTTGTTTTCGCGTCAGCCAACTGGCCACTGACCACTGGCCACTGACCACTAGCCACCGCCCGCTGAACACTGGCCACTCTCTCATACAGCCGCCGGTCGGTCATCACCTTCAGGCTGAAGCGTGTCAGCTCCGGCTCCAGCCGCATCACCGTCTCCTGCAGCTCCTCGCTGGTGCAGCATTCATTGAGGTTCATCATGATGGCGCTCACACGCTGCAGCCGCCGGTCGGCCGCCTCGAGCGCCTCGACGGTGTTCTCGAATGTCGCGCGCTCGTCGGATGTGGCGATGGCCTCCACGTTGCGCTCCGCCTCGGCCAGCGCCGCGCGGATGGCAGGCTCAAAGTCTTCGTTGTGTATCTTGTCGAACGGGGGCAAATCCCACTCGCTCAGTAGTATATTCTCTTCTTTCATGCCACCACTAACGCATCTTTGCACCTTTTATTGTGTCCCCTCCTGCCCCCACATCATCATTTCCATTTCCCCATCTTTTTATTTTTTACCCTCGACTTCATCCCCATCTCTTTCAGAGTATAGCTAGGGTATTGTTAGAGTATAGGCAGGGTATACCCAGGGTATACAAATGGGTATACAAACAGTATACAAACGAGTATACAAACAGTATACAAATGGGTATACAAACAGTATACAAATGGGTATACAAACAGTATACAAATGGGTATACAAACAGTATACAAATGGGTATACAAACAGTATACAAACAGTATACAGACAGTATACAAATGGGTATGCAACAAGGTATGCCAATGGGTACAAAAATGGACTGGAATCTATCCTGAACCTTTTTCTGAAACAAAATTTTGCCAGTTTGAAAAAAAGTTGTATCTTTGCAGTCCGATTTATATCAAATAAAAAGTATTAACAATTTAAAAAACAAACAATTATGCCAGCAAGAATTAGACTTCAGCGTCATGGTAAAAAGAATCAGCCTTTCTACCACATCGTTGTTGCGGATGGTCGTGCACCTCGAGACGGAAAATTTATCGAGAAGCTTGGCACGTACAATCCGATGACCAACCCCGCCACCATCGAGCTCAACTTCGACAGCGCCGTCCAGTGGGTGAAGAATGGTGCGCAACCGACTGATACAGTGCGTCGCATCCTGAGCTATAAGGGTGTTCTGCTCCGCCGCCACCTGCAGATTGGCGTGGAGAAGGGCGCCATCACCCAGGAGGTGGCCGATGTGCGCTTCAACGAGTGGCTGCAGGCCAAAGAGGCCAAGATTGCCAACGTGAAGAGCGAAGCCGAGAACGAGGCCCGCAACACGCGCAAGGCCCGCCTCGAGGCCGAGAAGAAGGCCAACGAGGCCAAGCAGACCGCCATCGCCGCCAAGCGCCAGGCCGCCCTCGAGGCCGAAGCCGCCGCCAAGGCCGAGGCCGCTGCCGCCGAAGCCGCCGAGGGCGATGCCCCCGCCGCCGAGGCCGAGGCTCCCGCCGAGGCTTAAGTCTCCTCGCATCGACAACGTCGACAACAATGACAACCGAGGGAAGCGCAACATGCGCTTCCCTTTCCATAACTCCTTAATTCTTACTCCTTAATTCTTACTCCTTAATTCTTACTCCTTGATTCTAAAAATATGAAAATCGAAGAATGCTATCAACTGGGCCGCCTCACCAAGGCTTGGGGCTACAAGGGACAGGTGGTGCTCTTTCTGGACGTGGACACGCCGGAGGACTACCTGGGCTTGGACTCGGCCTTTGTGGAGGTGAAGGGGCAGCTGGTGCCCTACTTCTTCAAGGTGGACAACCTCAACGGCAACAAGGCCGTCATCACGTTCGAGGACCTCTCGGCCGAGCAGGCGCATGCGCTGGTGGGCCACGAGGTGTACCTGCCGCTGGCGCTGCTGCCGAAGCTGGAGGGCAACAAGTTCTATTTCCACGAAGTGGTGGGATTCAAGGTGGTGGATGCGGAGAAGGGCGACATCGGCACCCTCGCCTCGGTCATCGACCACCCGGCGCAGCCGCTCTTCCAGGTGATGAAAAACGGCGTGGAAATACTCATCCCGGTCATCGACTCGGTGATAAAACAGGTGGACCGCGAACAAAAAACGCTCTACGTCGAGGCACCTAATGGGCTGATTGATTTGTATCTGGCCGATTTCAACAAATAGTGTTGAAATGTTTTTGGTGTGTGGTAAGGGAAAAATGCCTACTTTTGCCACCAAAATCAGACTGCTATGAAGACAAAAGACCAAGCCACGGAGAAAACCCGCTATTCCGACGAGGAACTGCAGGAGTTCAAGGAGCTGATCCTCTCCAAGATCGCCAAGGCCGAGAAGGACCTTGAGATGCTGCAACAGGCTGTGGCCGGCAGCGAGAACGATGTGAGCGACACCTCGCCCACCTTCAAGACCCTCGAGGAGGGAAGCAACACGCTGCTCAAGGAGGAGAACCAGAAGCTGGCCGTGCGCCAGCAGAAATTCATCCGCGACCTGCGCGCCGCGCTGGTGCGCATCGAGAACGGCACCTACGGCATCTGCCAGGCTTCGGGCAAGCTGATTCCCAAGGAGCGCCTGATGATAGTGCCCCACGCCACGATGACCGTGGAGGCCAAGGAAGCCAGCAAGCGCCGCCGCTAGGAAGAAATCTTTTCACACATCATCATATTTAACCAACCTTTGACAGAGTTGCAGCCGTCCCATCGCGGGCGGCTGCGGCTATTGTATTGGTATCTAGTGGAGTATGCGATTTGTTTTGTCGGTTTGGAAAAAAGTTGTATCTTTGCGGTCCAAATGAGTAGGGCGAAATACGACGTATCGACGTTGTGAATTGCTTGAAAAGAGAACATTGACACTGATAAATGACAACCAAAAGCCGTGGCATCAGCGAAGCGACACTGTTGTGAATTGCTTGAAAAGAGAACATTGACACTGATAAATGACAACCGGTGGGGAATTTACACAATCGAAAAATGAGTTGTGAATTGCTTGAAAAGAGAACATTGACACTGATAAATGACAACACTCGCACCATCATCAAGAACGCCCGCGTTGTTGTGAATTGCTTGAAAAGAGAACATTGACACTGATAAATGACAACAACGCGATAACCACTAATAGACAGACTATTGTTGTGAATTGCTTGAAAAGAGAACATTGACACTGATAAATGACAACTCATGCGATTGATTTGCGCCTCAAATGACTGTTGTGAATTGCTTGAAAAGAGAACATTGACACTGATAAATGACAATGAATGCTGTTTATGGATTTTTAAGCCTACGGTTGTGAATTGCTTGAAAAGAGAACATTGACACTGATAAATGACAATCGCTGGGGGGTGTGCTTGTAATTGCGCCGGGTTGTGAATTGCTTGAAAAGAGAACATTGACACTGATAAATGACAATTTGAAAATCCTAATGCTCATTGGGAATACGGTTGTGAATTGCTTGAAAAGAGAACATTGACACTGATAAATGACAATGGTCAAAAAACTGGCCGCACCCTCTCCGGTGTTGTGAATTGCTTGAAAAGAGAACATTGACACTGATAAATGACAATCTGATAATTAGGGAGAAAAATTTTTAGTGGTTGTGAATTGCTTGAAAAGAGAACATTGACACTGATAAATGACAATAGTATGTCAAACTGAAAGACTGCTGTTACGTTGTGAATTGCTTGAAAAGAGAACATTGACACTGATAAATGACAATCGGGTCTCGGCACGGGCATCATCGACAACGGTTGTGAATTGCTTGAAAAGAGAACATTGACACTGATAAATGACAATCATGGCAGTATCGCCCTATCGTCCACGCAGTTGTGAATTGCTTGAAAAGAGAACATTGACACTGATAAATGACAATGTTTATGGAGAAATATATTTTACAAAGTTTGTTGTGAATTGCTTGAAAAGAGAACATTGACACTGATAAATGACAATAAATTTTGTATAATTATCGCCATCTGTTACGTTGTGAATTGCTTGAAAAGAGAACATTGACACTGATAAATGACAATCGTAAACAGCAGTGCGTTTTGTTAATCCCTGTTGTGAATTGCTTGAAAAGAGAACATTGACACTGATAAATGACAATTTGCACACAGTCCACAGAATAGCCTGTGTTGTTGTGAATTGCTTGAAAAGAGAACATTGACACTGATAAATGACAATCAATCAAAAAACGCAACAATCGTGCGTTTGTTGTGAATTGCTTGAAAAGAGAACATTGACACTGATAAATGACAATGATTGATTTGTTTTATATTCTGTATTGCATGTTGTGAATTGCTTGAAAAGAGAACATTGACACTGATAAATGACAATCTGTTCACAATAATCAGAAACTAATCCGTAGTTGTGAATTGCTTGAAAAGAGAACATTGACACTGATAAATGACAATACGATGTGTGCAAGTATAAGTGGTTCAGTGTTTTGAACAGTGTTAATTGAACAAAAAATCCTGTCCGAATGGGCAGGATTTTTTGTTTGTATGGGTCTTTTTGCCAATCCTAGAAGAGTTCAAGTTGCTGCCCCGGGGCATTGGGGGCGACCTCCTTTTTCTTGAAGAAAAGTTCTATTTCGGAAAACTGCTTGTCGGTGATGGTGAGAAGCCCCACCTGCCCATAGTCGGGCAGTGCTGCCTTTACGCGCTTCATGTGTACGGCGGCATTCTCGCGGCTTGCGCAGTGGCGTACATAGATAGAGAACTGGAACATGGTGAATCCGTCAGAAAGAAGTTTTTTGCGGAAGTCGGCTGCGGCTTTGCGCTCCTTCTTGGTTTCGGTGGGGAGGTCAAAAAACACGAGTAGCCACATGATGCGGTATTCGCTGAAGCGGTCCATGGTTAGAAACTGTCTTGATTTTATTCAATGTATTTCTTATGCCATCTAAACGGTGCTTTTTTCACAACATCTCTGTTACAATGGAACCCCATTGCGCCTTCGATGTTGTAAAAAAATCCCTCGTCTATGTGTCCAATAAATATCATCAACAAGATCAAGACAGTTTCTTACATTTCGGGATAGGCTACGCGGCGGCTTTCGCCTGCGAAACAGCGTGCCAGCGAGGCTGTGGTCTGGCTGGCGGCCACCATCAGCGGCCTGCGTTCACCTCCGATGCGCACTTCGAGGGTTGGGATGGTGAGGAGGCGGCGTTTGATGTCGGTGGTTATTTCCACGTTGCAGCATTCCGCCATGGTCTGCACCACCAGGCGGTCGACGTATGGGCGGTAGGGTTCCATGATGTCGTCGGCCAGACAGTAGGCGTTGTAGCGGTTGTGATGGTGGATGCCGAGGGTGGGGAGGAGGCCGCTGCTGACAAGCGCACGGGCGATGACCGCACGCAGAATGGCGTAGCCGTAGTTGAGCAGCGGGTTGGGGTAGTCTCCGTCGCGGCTGCGGGTGAAATCGGGAATGGACGGGAACATGCGGCTCCAGTAGAATGCGGCGGCGCGCCCTTCGAGGTTGGTGCTGTCGCCGCTGCGCACCTCGCTGGCCCATCGTTTCATGTTGCCTACCTCGATGCCGTGCAGTTCGGCAAGCAGGGCGGCCTGGTTGATTATCTTTTGTTGCACGGTTTGCTGCCACAGCTGCTTCCGCAGAGGCAGCGAGGCGTTGATTTGGTCGGAGAAGCGTTCGCTCTGCACGGTGTGTCCATCCAACGGCAACAGAAGCCCTGTGGGCATGTGTGAGTCGTTGCAGGTAACGACGGCGGCGTTGTTGTCCACCAAGGCGGCCATAGCGCCATGGGTGAGGGTAATCTGGCGGTGGTCGAGTACCACGACGCCGATGTCCTCGATGGGGATGTATGCCTGCTTTTCTGGCTCGTTGTCGTGTTTTTCGAGCTTGACGACCAGTTGCCCATTGCGTAGCGACAGGTAGGCAGGATGCGAGAAACAGAGGGTGCGCTTAATCATCGGTCTTCGTAATGTCCGTAGGCGGTGAGTACCAGCACCACCACCTCGGTGTCGTAAATTTCGTACACGAGGCGGTGTTTTTCGGTGATGCGACGACTCCACTGGTTGCTGCGGTTGCCTTTCAATTGTTCGGGATGGCCGGTGCCGGTTCGTGGATGTTCGCGCAGTTCGGATTCCAGTTTCAGTAGTTTTTTGAAAGCTTGGGGTTCACTCCTTTGCAACTTGGCGGCATCAAGCACAGCCTGCTTTTGGTATTTGATTGTGTAGGCCATCACACAACGCGTTTAAGCAGGTCTTCGATGGTTTCTCCATCCTGAAGTTCGTAAGAGGGGCCCTTCTTTGCTTCGTCCACGCGGGCGAAAAATTCCTCTTTGGTCATGAGGGTGGGGTCTTCCTTTTCTTTGGCCAGCCGCTTGGCGTAACGGGCTAGGCGACGCATGAGGGCGTCGTTGTCGGCGATGGCGCCGATGCTCTGCCAAAGCTCCGTATTCATAGAGTTTTGTTGTGCTGCGGTCATCATGTTTTGCTCCTTCCTTTTTTAAGGTAACGATAAAATTGTCTGTTTATTGTGTGTACTTTATCCAATATCTGTAATATTGCCGAGACGGTCTACTTTGATGGGGATGCAATTTTCTCGTATTAATCTGCCGGAATAATCGTTTTGTGTTTTGTCAATCGAACCAAATTCTGTTTCAACCTTTTCTTTCCCATTCCTTTTGACTCCCTTTTTGGGAATTGTCTTGGCGACATGGTTTGGAACACAGTAGAAATTTGTCGGATCTCTGTCAAAGGATAGTATACGGTAAATATGAGTTGGATCTAGGTTGTTGATAGAAAGATTGTTTTTTTCTTCTATAGAGGGGACGTATACGATATCACCCGAAGACAAAATGTACAGAATTGTACTATCTTCCGGCAGCAAACCGGAAATGTTTTTTTTGTCATCTTTCTCATAATCTTTAAGGAATATCTCCAGGTTCTTTTTCCAAAGTTTTCCATATCTCTTTTGACATTCAACGGAGACCTGTAAATCAACGACAAGGTAGTTGCGGACAGTGCTAGTTCCACGGGTATAGATTATAAAATGAGTGTTTTTCCCTTTATCGCCGTTAAAGAACTTTTTGGATTTCATTCCCTTGTCGGTAAGGTTGAATTTCTTGCCTTCAGTCCAGATTCGGACTTTCTTTATTGGCTGATGCTTCTTGCCGTTGTTCAGGTGAACGATGTTTTTGTTTAGCCGTTCAATGCCTTCTGCACAGAAGGCTATTTTCGGGTTTCCACCTTCATTAGCCAGATGATGCAAGAGTATCTTTTGAATTCCTGTATCGGTTATCTTCTTTATTTTATCAATGGTATCGACTTCTTCTTCGGCATCTTTGAAATAAGACAAAAGGTCGTTGTTGTAGCGTGTGGCAAAGTACCGTTTGTCAGTGTCTTTGGTATAGTAGTAGACTTCCACATTGCCATCGGCGGCTTCGCTCCAGACATCTTTGTTTTTGTCTAGGAAGTCAATGATGTCTTTATTGCTGTAGTTCAAGGATTTCTTCTCTTTGATTTTTTCTTTTAGTTCCTTGCTAACGATGCTGTTTACATCTTCCAAAGCTTTCTTGACAGGTACTTTCTTTATTAGTTGTAAGTTCACCTCTCCGAAGACAGTCTCTTTGTGCAGTGGTTTGCGAATGGCCCAGCTGTCGCCTTTTTCCTGTTTGATGTATTTGTGTTTTCCGTCGCGAATGACTGCGTAGTAGTTGGAGGTCTTGTTGATGACACGCAGGTTCTGCTTGAAACTGACAACGATGTCCTGTAGGGAGTGGTAGGTGTCCTCTGTAAAGGTGGGCCAGGGTTTGATGAAGTCGGTGAATTTTTCATATTGTTTGCCGTTGCGGTTGTAGGGTTCTTTCTTGCGCAGTTTGTTCTGGAGGTCATAGCGTCGGTTGCCCTCGCGGGAAGCCTCGTTGTTGAGCAGGTTGACATGGTCGCGCGTGGTGCAGGCAATAACGATGGCATCCATAGCGTGGTGGCGGTGGTCGATGCGTTTCTTGTTAAATCCCTGCCGTAGTTCAAAGGGGATGGTGGGGATGGTGTGGCCATTATCGGTAGTGGTGGTGTAGTCGCTAGAGTCTGTCAGGGTGTTGAGACGTTCAAAGCGAGGTAGTATGATGCGGTTCCACACGTCGCCCACGCCCCAGTCTCGTTTCAGTCGGTCGGTAATGGCACCGTTGCAGGGAATGAGATTCTTGGAGACAGCGTTTTCCTCGCGGTTGCCTTCTTCGTCTTCGGTGCGGACGATGTTGGAAAGCAGGTGCATCATTAGGCGGCTGATGTAGCGGCTGTCATTCATCTGTCGAGAGGAGAATTCTTCAGGAATCTCATCCATCATCAATTTCTCGCGCTTGCGGCGGTTGTTGGCAAATAAATCCTTTACCAACTTCTCGTAGGCTTCGACCGATAGAATCTCCACTTCGCCTCCCATAGTTAGAGGTACGCGTTCGCCGTGGTGTCGCACGATGAACTCGTGACCCAGTTCGCGATCTTTAAGTTGGTTGACTTCGGCTTCGCAGATGACCTTGTTTGACAGCGAGTCATCGAACCATCGGCTTTGAGGGATGACGTGCTCAATTTGGTAGGCAGTGGTGAAAAGCTTTCCGAGGGGAATGGCTTTGCCTGTGTAGGGTGATATGTATTTTTGGTCGAGCCACAGCTTGTATCGGATTATCTCGCTGTGGGTTGGCTGGTTCTTGGCTGCAGAGAATCGTTTTTTGATATCTTCTATGGCTAGTTTTTCGTTCTCGTCCTCGAAGATATCCTTTTCTGGTCGGCGCATTACGCCGTCCTCGTATATCTTCAGCAGTTCCATCTGAGAGGGTGATTGAGGGCGAACGTTCTCCACTTGGCAGTCGGGGTTCTTCAGCTCTGTCAGCAACAGGCGTATGCGCTGGTTGGTGGCTTCGCCTTCTGCAATGGCTAGGGAGAGGGTTTCGCGTTCGGCCTTGGTTTTCTTCAGTTCGCGCCCCAACTCGATGTGAATTTCATCTGGCTTGCCGAATTGTCGCCAAATGTCGCGCACTACGCGCAGGCTTTCGGTAACCACCTGTTCCACTACGGGATTGTTGAGCGAGTTGTGGCGGAACTCCTTGAGGTAGGCGTCGATGTCGTCGGGCGAAATCCACTTTTTTGTATCGGCGGCCTCGGAGTGGCGTCCATAGACAAGGTAGCATGCCTGCGATGTGTTGAGGCCTTGACATTGACTAATGTCTGTAATATGGGATAGATTTTTTCTTGCCCTAGCAGTCAGCACATCGTCCACTTCTCCTGTGATGAGGTGCTCTATTTGGCTGCGGGTTTTGCTGTCAATGGATTCGGCTTTCCAGTGCCGTCCGCGGCGCATCAAGGGGAGCAGTCGGCTGATGGCTTTGGCAGAGTAGGCACCGTAGTCTTTTTCTTTGTAGATGGTGAGACGTTTGAAGGCTTGGCAGAATGCTTCTGTTCGCTCCTCGTTCCATTTTTGTTTTTTAGCGAAAGAGCGGAGCGCTGTGCTGTATTGCTTTGGGTCGTCGACAGAATAAAGGATGTGCCACAGTTGCAGCTCGTGTTCTCCCGATAGGAAATCGTCTTCGATGCCGGCCTTGTGGAGACCACCCAGCAATATGGCGCGGGTTTCGCCGACAGGATAGTCCCGCTCCTGCACATAGTTCCATCGGTAGGAGGCAAGGTCGTTCTTTCCTATTTTTAAGTATTTAAGCAGTGATTTTTGGTTGACGCTCTTTTGTATGGATAGCCAGTCGTATAGTTCAACCCAAGCCTCAATGGCGGGAAGTAGTTGTGCGGTAACATCTTCGTCGTTGCGGTAGATGCGCAAGTTGGACAGGAATTGCCACAGGCGGAATTCCTGATACAGCGGGTGGGATTTGGCGATGCATTTACAGGGTTTGATTATAGGAATGCCATCTTTGATTCTCGGTTTTCCGTCTTTTGTAGTATGTGTGTGTCTCTCGTAAGGGCAATCGTCGATGAGGGAGCTCTTGCTTTTCAGTGGTCGCTGGTAGAAGAGGATGTCGTCGGCCAGCAGATAGGTGAAATCACGGTTGGCTATGCTTTTGCGGTAGGCATCGTTGCTGGGATAGAGAGCTTCGATGCATTGATGGTAGAGTTCGTGGTCGTTCAGTTCGGGAATGTATTCGCGTTGTTTGTCCAGGATACGGTGCAGTTCTTTTAGGTAGTGTTCGCGGTCGATTACCCTGACTTTCTCTCCGATTATCTTTTGGGAGGGGTTGCGAAGAAGAATGTCGTAGATGAATTCCCCGACGGTTAATCCAGATGCATTGATATCATGTTCGGTTTTGATTTTTCTCAAGCCCCAACTTTTTTCGTCGGGAGCGCTGATTGAGGGCTGGTCGCTTTTGCGGTTGCCTTCTTTGTCGAGTTTGAAGGTGGCGATGAATCCGCGTGTCTTGCCTTCCCAGTCGGGTGCGGTTCGGAAAGGTCTGGGGTAGACCCATCCGTTTTCGAGCGTGATGTTGTACCACGTGCCGCCCTTTTTGTAGGTTTCGCCAGTATCTTCTACTCGCACCACCTTCAGTTCGTGGTAGCTTTTTTCCTCGTTTTTCTCCTCTGCACCGTCTATTTCTTCGTCCACCTTGCCGCGCAGTTGGTAGTAGCCACGCTTTTGGTTGAACTGCATCAGCACCCACGCCAGTTCTTCTTTGGTCAGGGGTTGGGAGAGGGCTTTTTTGCGCAGGTAGTAGATGGTCCAGTCGTAGGGGATGTTGCCGTCGTGTCCGGAATTTCGGAATTCGGCGGCCATCTCCTCGAACGAGGCTTTGAAAAGAAACTCCGGTTTTCCGTCCTTGCCCTCTCGCCAGGCCAGTCTAGGCTCCTTGACGGCAGGTAGTTTCCCGTAGCGGTCAAGTTGCGAGGCGTAATGTTCGGGCAGGAACCCCATGATGTTCAGTACGCGTAGCATGCGTTCTCGGCGAAGCAGGTAGCGTTCCCGCAGCCGTCGTGCGCCACGTGCTTTTGTGCGGTCTTCAGTGTAAGAAATGGAGCCTTTCCCGCTCTCAAACTTGTTCATGCGGTCTCCGTCCATCGGAATGATGCGCGAGCCGGCACCTTCAATTCGCTTGTTCTCATTGTCGACGACCGCCCAGCCGATGCTGTTGGTGCCGAGGTCAAGTCCCAGTATTTTAGCCATAATTGGTAGATGTTTTCGTGCTGCAAAGATACATTTTTTTTCGGGAATGACAAAATTTATTTTGCCGGTTCGGAAAATTGTCGTACTTTTGCACCGCTTTTCAAGCAATTCACAATAAGGATTATTCCGTTGTGAAAACTACCGAGGGGGCGGAGGCCGTGTGCCTCCGTCGTCTTTTTATACTGACAGGTGGAGGGTGTCGGAGGCGTGGTCTTTGCGGTTGAGGGGGAAGGCGTGGGGCTGGTGAGTTTGGTGGGGCTAGTATGTCAGTAGGTCCTAATTGGGTCCTGGTTAGGTCCTAGGTAACTCCTAGTAGGGTCCTGGTTGGGTCCTAGTTAGGTCCTAGATAACTCCTAGATAACTCCTAGGTAAGTCCTAGTTGGCTCCTGGTTGGGGAGGGGCGGGGATGCGGGGGATGGCATCGATGAGGGTGCGGGTGTAGTCGGTTTGGGGGTGGGTGAAGAGTGCGTCGGGGGAGCCGGTCTCGACAATCCGGCCCTGTCGCATCACCATGATGCGGTCGGCCATGTAGTGCACCACGCTCAGGTCGTGGGTGATGAAGAGGTAGGTGTAGTGGAAGCGTTCCTTGAGGTCGTTGAGCAGGTTGAGCACCTGGGCCTGCACGCTGACGTCGAGGGCGGAGACGCTCTCGTCGCACACCACCAGCTCGGGCTGCAGGATGAGAGCGCGGGCTATGCACACGCGCTGGCGCTGGCCGCCGCTGAGCTCGTGGGGGTAGCGGTTGTACCAGTCGGGCTGCAGGCCTACATGCTGCATGAGCTCCAATACTGTTGTCCTTTCGCTCCCTTTCGCTCCATTGTGCACCCGCAGCGGCTCGGCGATGGCGTCGCCGATGGTGATGCGGGGGTTGAGCGACGAGTAGGGGTCTTGGAAGATGATTTGCAGTTTGGGGCGCAGGGCGCGCATTTGGTGGTGGGAAAGTTGGTCGAGGGGTGTGCCGCGGTAGAGGATGGAGCCGTCGGAGTGGTCGATGAGTCGCAGCAGCGCGCGTCCGAGGGTGCTTTTGCCGCAGCCGCTTTCGCCCACCAGGCCGAGGGTTTCGCCTTCATGGATGTCGAAGGAGATGCCGTCGACGGCGGACAGGGTCTGCAGGGGTTTTCCGAGCAGGCTGCGTTTGAGGGTGTAGGTTACGGAGAGGTCGTGGACGGTGATTAGTGCGGAGGTCGGAGGTTGGAGGTCGGAGATTGGAGGTCGGAGGTCGGAGGTCGGAGTTGGTTGCTGAAATTCCGACTTCCGACTTCCGTCCTCCGACCTATTAAGATATTGTTCCACCGTGGGCAGCCGGTGGGGGTGGCTGTCGAGGGGTGGTCGGCAGGCCAGCAGGCCCTGGGTGTAGGGCTCGCGGGGGTGGCGGAGGATGTCGGCGGCGGAGCCCTCTTCCACCACGTGGCCGCGGTACATCACCATGATGCGGTCGGCCACCTGCGCTATGACGCCCAGGTCGTGGGTGATGAAGATGATGCTGGTGCCGTGCCGCTGTTGCAGCTGCCGCAGCAGCTCCAGTATGGTGCGCTGCACGGTGACGTCGAGGGCCGTGGTGGGCTCGTCGGCGATGAGGATGTCGGGGTCGTTGGCCAGCGCCATGGCAATCATGACGCGCTGCTTCTGCCCACCGCTGATTTCGTGGGGGTAGGCGTCGAATATCTTCTCGGGGCGGGGGAGGAGCACCTCGCGGAAGAGTTCGATAACGCGCTCCCGAAGCTCCCCTCTCTTCATAGGAGAGGGGCTGGGGGTGAGGCTGTTCATCATCTCCATCACCTGCTCGCCGCACCGCTGCACGGGGTTGAGGCTCGTCATGGGCTCCTGGAAAATCATGGCGATGCGTTTGCCGCGTATGGTGCGCTGCTCTTGTTCGCTGAGGGTCAGCAGGTTGGTGTCGCCCAGCATGGCGGTGCCGGTCGTGCTGGCATTGGACGGCAGCAGCCCCATCAGGGCCAGCGTGCCCACCGACTTGCCGCTGCCGCTTTCACCCACGATGCCGAGCGTCTCGCCGCGGCGAAGTGTGTAGCTCACCCCCTCCAAAACGCACCTCTGGTCGAACGAAACGGACAAATCCCGAACCTCTAAAACGCTGTCTTTGTTCACTTAAAATATTTTTTTGCAAAATAACGCACAAGTTTCGGAAAAAGTGTGTATATTTGCAAATCTTTTCATTTGAGAATAATATCAATCACAAATTAAAAACGAATACTATGACAAAATCCGAACAATTCATGGAGATGGAAGCCCGCTACGGCGCCCACAACTATCACCCGCTGCCCGTCGTCCTCGCCAAGGGCGAAGGCGTCTTTGTGTGGGATGTCGAAGGCAAGAAGTATTTCGACTTCCTCTCGGCCTACAGCGCTGTCAATCAGGGTCATTGCCACCCCAAGATTGTCAAAGCCATGTGCGACCAGGCCCACGAGCTCACCCTCTCCTCGCGCGCGTTCTATAATAACTGCCTCGGCGAGTGGGAGAAGTACGTCACCGAGTACTTCGGCTACGACAAGGTGCTGCCCATGAACACCGGCGCCGAAGCCGACGAGACGGCCCTCAAACTGGCCCGCCGCTGGGGTGTGGTCAAGAAGGGCATCCCCAACGACGAAGTGATGATCGTCTGCTGCGAAGGCAACTTCCACGGCCGCACCATCACCATCATCACCATGAGCAACGACCCCGAGTCCTACGCCAACTACGGCCCCATGACCCCCGGCTTCATCCGCATCCCCTACAACGATGCCGACGCGCTGGAGAAAGTGCTGGCCGAGCACGGCAAGAAGGTGGCCGGCTTCCTCCTCGAGCCCATCCAGGGCGAGGCGGGCGTCTATGTCCCTGACGAGGGCTACCTGAAGAAATGCTACGACATCTGCAAGAAACACAACGTCCTCTTCATGGCCGACGAGGTGCAGTGCGGCATCGCCCGTACCGGCAAGATGCTGGCCTGCGACCACGAAGGTGTGCATCCCGACATCGTCATATTAGGAAAAGCCCTCGGCGGCGGTGTGATGCCCGTCAGCGCCGTGCTGGCCGACGACGACATCATGCTCAACATCAAGCCCGGCGAGCACGGCTCCACCTTCGGCGGCAACCCCATCGCCGCCAAGGTCTCCATCGCCGCCCTCCAGGTCATCAAGGACGAGGGCCTCATGGAGAATGCCGAGCGCCTCGGCAAGATTTTCCGCGAGGAGATGTCCAACTTCAAGAGCCCCATGGTCGAGAAGGTGCGCGGCAAAGGCCTCCTCAACGCCATCATCATCAAGCCCCACAACGGCAAAGAGGCTTGGGACGTCTGCATCAAGATGCGCGACCTCGGCGTGCTGGCCAAGCCCACCCACCAGCACATCATCCGCTTCGCCCCCCCGCTCTGCATCACCGAGCAGCAGCTCCGCGAGGCCATGGAACTCATCAAAGAGGCCATCCGCTCGTTCGAATAATCTCCCCTATTTAGTAGTTAAGTAGAAAGGAGTTAAGGAGTCAAGACAATACCGGGGACGGTATCTCTTGACTCCTTCTTTTTCCAATCCCCAATCCCCAATCCCTAATCCCCAATCCCTAATTCCTAATCAAAAAAGTGACGTCCGTGCTGTTCCCCACGCCGTCGACGACTTCGACGCGCAGCCGGTTCTGCCCGGCGCGGAGTTTGCCGGCGGCGTTGATGGTGAGCGTGGCGCTCTTGCCGTCGTATTCGGCCAGGATCCACTGCCCGTTGAGGTAGCAGTCGTAGCGCTCCACACCGCTCAGGTCGTCTCCGATTTTTACGCGCAGGGTATTGGTTTTTAGTTGCTTGCCCTCGCGGAAGTTAGCGGGTCTCACCGTCGGCGCCACCGTGTCCTGCATCAGCACGAAGCGCCCGAAGTCGCGCACCTGGGCCGTGTAGTAGCCGTCCTGATAGTCGGTCTTGTAGGCGAATTTCCTGTTGCCCGCCAGGCGCACGATGACCACGCGTCCGCGCCGTGCGCCGCTCAGGCCGAGGGTATACCAGCGGTCGGGCGGCAGGGCATTGACCTGCGGCTCGAGGGTGAGGCCGGTGCCGAGGGCGCCCTCTTCGGGCTGCAGCGACAGCCGGTCGTCGGCATAGAGCGCGTAGGCGGGCAGGTCGATTTTGAATTTTGAATTTTGAATTATGAATTTTGAGTTGTATTGTATGGGTTCTCCAACTTGTGGTTGTGGCTGGGGTGGGGGAGCGGCCTGGGCGGTGACGCGGAGGGTGCGCTCGGCCACGTTGCCCTTGATGTCGAAGGCTTTGACGCTGATGCTGTGGGTGGTGCCGGGCTGCAGGCGGAACACGCCGTCGTCCTGCCGCACCGGTATCCACGGCCCCTCGGCCCCGGGCAGGGCGCGGGTGAGCAGGTAGGCCTGGCGTGTGGCGGCGAAGTGGGGGTAGTCCACCAGCGCGTTCACCATGCGGCTGCTGTCCAGCGGAAATTGCTCGGTGGTGTACTTAAAGAACAGTGCGCCATCGAGATAGACCTCGATGCGGTCCACCCCGTTGCGCAGCGTCGACCCCTCGGCGGCGTCGGTGGCGTAGATGCCGAGGTGGAACGGGCCGCGGACGGTCAGCGCTGAGTTCGGAGCGCTGAGCTCGGAGGTGCCCTCTGCCGAGTACACGCGGATGCCGCGGATGGTGGGGGCGATGCCGTCGGTGTAGGGCAGGCCGAAGTGCAGCGGGTTGATGGTCCGTCCGCCCAGCCGCAGTTCGAAGTGCAGGTGCGGGCCGCCGCTGCTGCCGCTGTTGCCGCTCCGCGCCACGAGTTGCCCTTTCTTCACCCGCAGCAGCCCCTCGGGAAACTCCTTGACGATTGAGTATGAGCGCTGTTCGTACTGTTCGGCCAGCACCCGCTTGGCCAGCTCGCCTTCGAAGCCGTCTAGGTGCATGTAGACCGACTGGTAGCCGCCCGGATGGTTGATATACAGCATTTTGCCGCCGCCCCAGGGCAATATGCGCACGCACTGTACATAGCCGTCGGCCACGGCGTAGACCGCCCGGCCCGTGGCGCCGCCGGTGCGCATGTCGATGCCCGCATGGAAGTGGTTCATGCGCAGTTCGCCGAAGGTGGCCGAGAGGGCTATCTCGCCATCCATCGGCACACGGAAATAACCCTGCGGCAACTCCTGCGCCACCGCATGGGCATAGCTTAATGTGCTAGCAATGAATAGTATGGCGGGCCGGAATTTCAATTTTTAATTTTCAATTTTCAATTCCCTAAATCGCCCTTCCCCAGCGCGTGTAGTCGGTCTCCATGGGCACGTAGACTATGGCCGACTTGTCGCGGATGAGCCACTTGGCCGGCTTGCTCTGCAGCAGCACGCGGTGCTCGCGGATGAGGTTCTCCATGCGGATTTGGTGGAAGACAAACTTCTCTCGCGCCATCACGATGAGCTCCAGCAGCGGCGGGTACTCCTGCGGGTCGAAATCGAGGTTGCAGTCCAGTATCCAGTTCAGAAAGTTCTCATTGTCAATCGATTTGTTCAGCAGGTCGGGGTAGATATTGTTGAAGCTGCGGCGGTGCTCCTCGCGGATGCCGGCGCGCTGCTTGATGTTGTTCCAAATGTAGTCGTAGGTGCCCTCCAGTATCTTGCGGTGCGCCTCGGCCTCGTCGCGCAACTGCTTGTCCTGCCGGTTGTAGTAGACCGACAGCAGGTGCGCCGCGATGCCAATGGGCAAAAGAATCATCGTGGCGAGGATAATCAGGAGTATAAGCCAGCCAATCACAGCGAGTTACGTCGTTTGGGGTCTTCCGTTCAAAACTGCAAAGATACAAATAAAAATATAATTCGCGGTATGCGTGGATATATTTATTTTATCTTTGCTTCGCAACATGCATGTTTTCAGTATGAAAAAAAATATTTGACTATGTCAAAAAAACTTCGTAACTTTGCACCCGGTTTCCCACCCGATTCTTCTTCTCCCACACACCTCCCGACCGAAGAACAACCGAAGAACAACCGAAGAACAGCCCTAGTTGATACGGTCAAGCCACGGTGAGAACCCCTGTCGTTCCCCGCCGATGTGCCCTTCGGCAGCCGTCGGCGCAACCCCCAAAAAGTGGGAAAATAAGCCTCCGTCAACCGTTTTTTGCAAGCGTTCCGGTTCTGTATGATGAAAAATAACACTCTGAAATACAGTCTGTTGCAAAAATATTTTGTTAAAAAGGGCGCCAATCCAAAAAATATTCGTAATATTGCGTTTTGAAATAGGCCTAAAAATATGTTAAAAATAACACAGAAAAAGGGATTCAAACGCACGCTTCTCGGTGCCATGCTCCTCCTCTCCGGAGCTGCGCAGGCGCAGGACATCGGCTTCTCCCAATTCTATGCCAATCCCCTATACCTCAACCCCGCTTTCGCCGGCTCGGCCATCGCGCCACGCATCTCGCTCACCTATCGCGCCCAATGGCCCGGCCTCGTCAGCGCATTCACCACGGTGTCAGCCTCCTACGACCAGTACTTCCCCGACCTCCACGGCGGCCTCGGCTTCATCCTCCTCACCGACCGCCAGGGCGACCACGGCGCCCTCTCCACCTCCTTCTTCGGCGCCATGTACTCCTTCCGCTTCCAATTGAGCCGCGACATCTACATGAGCGCCGCCCTTCAGGCCTCCATCGTCAACATGCACCTCAACTGGAACGACTACCTCCGCTTCCCCGACCAGATTGACGCCCGCATGGGCTTCTCCTACGCCACCGGCGCCACCCCGCCGGACAAGCTCACCAAGTGGAGCCCCGACTTCCACGCCGGCCTCCTCGTCAGCGGCTCGCAGTGGTACGCCGGCCTCGCCGTCGCACACCTCACCCAGCCCAACCAGGCCTTCTACTCCGAAGACCCCGTCCCGATGAAATTCACCATCCACGGCGGCGGCATGATCAACGTCGCCGAAGAAAGCCGCCGCCAGTCCTCCCTCGGCCTCGGCTCACCCATCGTCTCCCCCAATGTGGTCTACCAGTTCCAGGACGGCTTCAACTACTTCAACTACGGCGTCTACCTCGACTGGCAGCCCTTCCTCGTCGGCGTCTGGTTCCGCCACGGCCTCGAAAACCCCGACGCCTTCATCTTCCAGGCCGGTTTCCAGCACGACTACTTCAAAGTGGGCTACTCCTACGACGTAACCGTCTCCAAGATGGCCAACTCCACCGCCGGCTCCCATGAGTTCACCCTCGGTTTCCTCCTCCCCATCCCCGAGCAGAAAAAGAAGGTCCGCGCCATCCGCTGCCCCTCCTTCTGACGCAAAAAAATGTAACAAAAAACCAACTTCTTCGTTTATATAGAATAAAACAAAAATATAGTGTATATGAAACTGCTCAGATTTGCATGCTTGGCCTTGGCCACCACACTGATGCTCGCCGCCTGCTCCAACAAGGCTGGCTCGTCTGATGTAACAGGCTGGAAGTACAACGACCCCACCTGGGGTGGCTACGACGTCTCCGACCGCACCAACCAGCAGACCGCACCCGGCCTCGTCTTCATCGAAGGCGGCTCCTTCGTCATGGGCCATGTCACTGAGGACACCCGCTACTCGTGGGACAACGTAGCCCACACCGTCACCGTCTCCTCCTTCTACATGGACGAGACCGAGGTCAGCAACAAATCCTACGGCGAGTTCGTCTACTGGATGCAGCGCGCCTACGGCGAAGAGTATCCCGAAAAGGTGACCGCCATCATGCCCGACACCGCCACTTGGCGCGACAAGCTCGCCTGGCGCGAAAGCTTCGTCGACTACTACTTCCAGAGCCCCTCCTACCAGGAGTATCCCGTCGTCGGCGTCAGCTGGGAACAGGCCCAGTCGTTCTGCACCTGGCGTACCGACCGCGTCAACGAGAAACTCCTTGTCGACATGGGTATCATCGAGCTCGACCAGGAAAACCTCGGCACCGGTGCCTTCCAGACCGACGTCTACCTCGCCGGCCTCTATGAAGGCGAGACCAAGAAAGGCATCACCAACCTCGACCCCAACGCCGGCGGCGAAGACCGACAGGTGCGCAAGTCCGACGGCATCCTCTACCCCTACTACCGCCTCCCGACCGAGGCCGAGTGGGAATTCGCAGCCCTTGGCCACATCGGCAACACCTACGACGAGCGCGTCACCGAACACAAGACCTACCCCTGGGCTGGCCACAGTCTCCGCTCCTCCAATAAAAAGTACTACGGCCAGTTCCTCGCCAACTTCAAGCGCACCCGTGGCGATGCCATGGGCGTGGCCGGCAACCTCAACGACGGCTGGGACTACACCTGCCCCGTCAAGTGGTACTTCCCCAACGACTACGGCCTCTACAACATGGCCGGCAACGTCAGCGAGTGGTGCATGGACGTCTACCGTAAGACCGTCAACCCCGTCGGCGCCGACGACGTTGACCCCTTCCGTGGCAACATCTACCGTAAACCCGTCCGCGACGAAGAGAACGAAATCCTCATCGGCGAAGACGGCCTCATGCAGTACGAAGAAGAAGACTACCAAATGAACCGCCGCAACTACCGTCAGGCCGACAACGTCAACTACCTCGACGGCGACCGCACCTCCAACCTCGACGGCAGCATGTGGAAAGATGCCGAGACCAGCGAGGATGAAGAGGACGGCGAAGAGACCTCCGAGTATGCCGAAGAGGACGAAATCGAAGAGGATGGCGGCTCCCAGCTCACCGGCGAGGACTACAATACCAACCAAATGTATCGTCGCCAGGTGCAGAGCAAGGACGACAAGACCACCTCGCTCGTCAACAACAAGGTGCGCGTCGTCAAGGGCGGCAGCTGGAAGGATCGCGCCTACTACCTCCAGTCCAGCACCCGTCGCTACTACGACCAAGACAAGTCCACCTCCTGGATCGGCTTCCGTTGCGCTATGGATCGCCTTGGCTCACGCGTACAATAATAAGCATTGAGAAAGGCATCGGCAATAATAGTTCTACTTCTGGGCGTCGCAGTCTCCTGCGGCGCCCAGAAGTTGATTGACTACTCCGCCGGTATGGGTTCGCGCGACCCCGACAACGGCGACATCTGGATTCTCTACCGCGGCGTCACAGCCCGCCACGAGGGTATGACCCTCACCTCCGACTCCGCCCATTTCGACACCCGACAGAACAGCTTTACCGCCTTCGGCGACGTGGTGGTCGAAATCTCCGACACCACCTACATCTATGGCGACGTCATCCACTACGACGGCAACACCCGCATCGTCGACGTCTGGGACGACACCGTCACCCTCGTCGATGGACAGACCAACCTCCTGGCCGACCACATCACCTACGAGCGCAACCGCGCCACCGCCTACTACACCCGCTGGGGACACGGCTCCAGTGGCACGCGCACCCTCTACAGCCAGCAGGGCGAATACAACTCCGACCTCAAGGAATTCTATATCTACATCGACGTCGTCCTCACCGACTCCGCGATGACCCTCTACACCGACACCCTCGTCTACAACACCCGCACCGAGGTCGCCCACTTCGAAAGTCCCACCACCATCTACAGCGATTCTTCGGTCATCTACAGCGAACTCGGCGACTACAACACCACCACCCGCTTTGCCGTCTCCTATCGCGCCTCGCGCGTCGACGGCAAGGGGCAGATGATCAAGAGCGACACCCTCTACTACGACGACCAGCGCCGCTTCGGCAAGGCTTATGGGCACGTCCTCATCGTCGACTCGGCCAACGACCTCACCTGCTCCGGCCACTACGGCGAAACCCGTCAGGCCGACCGCTACTCCTACGTGACCGACAGCGCCTTGGTGCGCTTTGTCGACCGCGGCGACACGCTCTACCTCCATGCCGACACCGTCTATGTCGTCACCAACGATTCCAATCAGCTTCACACTGTCCGCGCATGCCACCGCGTGAAGGTCTATCGCCGCGATGCCCAGGCCATGTGCGACTCGGCCTTCTACTCCGCTCCCGACTCGCTCCTCTCGCTCTACAAAGACCCTGTCCTTTGGTACGACCACTACCAGTGCTCTGCCGACACCATCGAGGTGCTCCATGACTCCACTGGCGCCCGCCTGGCCTACCTGCGCTCCAACTGTTTCGCCATGCAGCAGGTCGACCGCGAGAAGTTCAACCAGCTCAAAGGCCGGCAGGGCATCGTCCACCTTGATGCTGGCGAGCCCCGCTATGCCGACGTCGTCGGCAATGCCGAGATGGTCTTCTACATCACCGAGAGCGACACTGCCAGCGGCACTTCCCTTATCGGTGCCAATGTGGGCGTCGGCTCCTCCATGCGCATCTACTTCGACACCGCCCGCGCCCCCGAGCGCGTCGTGACCTACGACAAGCCCGACATGAAGACCTATCCCGTGATGAGTGTTCCCGACGAGTGGAAGCGCCTCAAGGGCTTCCGCTGGCTCCCCCAACGGCGACCGCGACGGCCGGAGGATGTATTCGTGTGGTGACAAAATGTCAGTCCGACTGCCAATGGCAGTCTTTTTGCATATTATAGTGTAAAAATCAGAAAAGAACTACCCCTATGAGCAACAAAGAGAAACACAACGAAGAGACCGAACCCATCGACGAGCAGGCCGTCGACACCGAGCAGCCCGCCGCAGAAGATACCCCCCAACCCACCGAAGAAGACAAGGTGCAGGAGATGGGCGAAAAACTGGCCGAACTGAACGACAAGTACCTCCGCCTCTACTCCGAGTACGAGAACTACCGCAAGCGCACCACCCAGGAGAAGGCCGACCTGCTCCTCAACGGCAGCCGCGAGATGATGAAGGCCATCCTGCCCGTCATCGACGACTTCGAGCGCGCCCTCTCCGCCATCGGCGACGAGGAGGGTGTGCTGCTCATCTACAACAAGATGATTAAAATCCTCGAGCAGAAGGGTCTCAAGGCCATGGAGGCCAAGGGCGAGAAATTCGATGAGAACCTCCACGAGGCCGTCACCCAGATTCCCGCTGCCGATGCCGGGCAGAAAGGCCTCGTGATGGATGTGATAGAGAAGGGCTACTACCTCAACGACAAGGTGTTGCGCTATGCCAAAGTGGTTGTGGCCTGTTAAGTGTTAGGAGCAAATAGTTTATGGCAAAAAGAGATTACTATGAAGTGCTCGGCGTGAGCAAGAACGCCACCGCCGACGAGCTGAAGAAGGCCTACCGCAAGCTGGCCCTCCAGTACCACCCCGACCGCAACCCCGGCGACAAAGAGGCCGAGGAGAAGTTCAAGGAGGCGGCCGAGGCCTACGATGTGTTGAGCAATCCCGACAAGAAAGCCCGCTACGACCAGTTCGGCCACGCCGGCGTCGACGGTGCCTACGGCCAGGGAGGCATGGACATGAACGACATCTTCTCCCAGTTCGGAAGCATCTTCGGCGACCTCTTCGGCGGCGGCGGTTTCCGCGGCTTCAGTGGCTTCGGCGGCGGTGGCGCCCAGCGGCGCGTCATGCGCGGCAGCAACCTCCGCATCAAGGTGAAGCTCACCCTCGAGGAGATTGACCGCGGCTGCGAGAAGAAGATAAAAGTCAGCAAATATGTGCCCTGCAAGACCTGCGGCGGCAGCGGTTCGCGCGACGGCAAGCTCGAGACCTGCCCCCATTGCCACGGCACCGGTGTGGTCACCGAGACCAAGCGCACCATGCTCGGCATGATGCAGACCCAGAGCGCCTGCCCCCATTGCGGCGGCGAAGGTCGCATAGTGAAGGACAAATGCCACGACTGCCACGGCGACGGCATTGTGAAGAGCGACGAAATCATCACCATCAACATTCCCGCCGGTGTGCAGGATGGCATGCAGCTGGCCATGTCGGGCCAGGGCAATGCCGCCCCGCGCGGCGGTGTGCCCGGCGACCTCATCGTGCTGGTGGAGGAGGTGGAGCACGAGCTGTTTGAGCGCCAGGATGCCAACCTCTACTATAATGCCTTCATCACTTTTGCCGACGCCGCCCTCGGTGCTTCGGTGGAAATCCCCACGCTTGGAGGCAAGGTCAAAATCAAGATCGACGCCGGAACCCCCTCGGGCCGTGTGGTCCGCCTGCGCGGCAAAGGCTTGCCCATACTTAACGGCTACGGCCGCGGCGACCTGCTGGTGAGCCTCAATGTGTGGGTGCCCAAGGAGCTCACCAAGGACGAGAAGAAGCAGCTCGAGGAGCTGGGCAAGCACCCCAATTTCCAGCCCAACCCGTCCAAACAGGAGCGCGGCTTCTTCGACAAGATGAAAGAAATGTTCAGCTAGGCGATGACAGAAGCGTTCTTGCACTACCTCTGGCAGCATCAGATGCTCGACAAGAGGCTGGCCACCACCGACGGCCAGCCCGTTGTCGTTATTAGTGCCGGAACCCTCAACCGCGACGCCGGCCCCGACTTCTTCAACGCTCGCCTCACCATCGGCGGCGTCGAGTGGGTGGGCAACATCGAGGTGCATCTCCGCTCCTCCGACTGGAACCTCCACCGCCACACCGCCGACCCCGCCTACAACAACGTCATCCTCCACGTCGTCTACGAGCACGACGCCGACATCACCCTTCACAATGGCCGCCAGCCTCTCACCCTCGAGCTGCGCCATTTCCTCCATCCCTCGATAGTGGCCAACTACGACGCCCTCATGGCGCCGTCGACCGTCGACGCCATCCCTTGCGCCAAGCGCCTGCCGCAGGTGCCGCAGCTCATCACCGGCTCGTTCCTCGACCGCCTCGTCGTGGAACGCATACAGGCCAAATCCGAACTGGTGCGACGACTGCTCGACGAGAGCCGCGGCGGCTGGGAGCAGACCTGCTACTGGCTGCTGGCCCACTACTTCGGCGGCAAGGTCAACGCCCTGCCGTTCGAGCTGCTGGCCAAGGCCACGCCGCCCACCCTCCTGGCCCGTTGGAAGGACAATCCCCAGCGCCTCGAGGCTCTCCTCATGGGACAGGCCGGTCTGCTGGAGGGATACTTCGAGGACGACTATCCGCGCCAGCTGCAGGCCGACTACCAGGCCCTGCGCCAGGGCGCCTCGCTCATCCCCATCGACGCCGCCCTTTGGCGCCTCTTCCGCCTGCGCCCCTCGGCCTTCCCCACCATCCGCATCAGCCAGCTGGCCCACCTCCTGGCCTCCACCTCCAGCCTCTTCTCCTCGCTGCTCACCATGACCCAGGTGGCCGACATCGAGCGCCTCTTCGCCTGCCGTGCCTCCTCCTATTGGGACAACCACTACCACTTCGACCAGCCCACCGCCAAAAGCTCGGTCAAGCAGCTCGGACGCATGCAGGCCGACCTGCTGGTCATCAACGCCTGGGTGCCACTCCTCTTCGTCTATGGCGAGACGATGGGCAACCAGCACTACAAGGACCAGGCCGTGGCGCTGCTCGAGCAGCTGGGCGCCGAGGACAACGCCGTCACCCGACAGTGGCTCTCCGCGGGTCTGTCGCCTGCCAACGCCGCCCAGTCGCAAGCCCTGCTGCAACTCAAAAACCACTACTGCTACAGCCGCCGTTGCCTCGACTGCCGCATCGGCCACCACATAATGAAACACACCTCATGAAAGCCCAAGAGATAGCCCCCGTCATAAAGTCGCTTTCGGCTCAAGTTGTTCTGCCCGAGGGTGATATACTCCATCTGCTTACCGACAGCCGACGCCTCTCGTCGCCGGCTTCCACCCTCTTTTTCGCCATCCCGACCCAGCGCAACACCGGCTGCCGCTATATCGACCCCCTCTACTCCGCCGGCGTGCGCAACTTCGTGGTGCCCGAGGGATGCGAATTGTGTCATGCCGATGCCAACTACTGGGTGGTCGACAACGTGGTCGCCGCCTTGCAGCGCCTGGCCGCCCACCGCCGTGCGCAGTTCTCCATCCCCGTCATCGGCATCACCGGCAGCAACGGCAAAACCATCGTCAAAGACTGGATTGTCCAGCTCCTCTCGCCCGACCACCGCCTCGCCGCCAGCCCCAAAAGCTACAACTCGCAGATCGGCGTGCCGCTCTCGGTGTGGCAGCTCTCGCCCGAGGTCGACATGGCGGTCTTCGAGGCCGGCATCTCCGAAACGGGCGAGATGGAACGCCTGCGCCACATCATCAACCCCACCATCGGCATCTTCACCAACATTGGCCACGCCCACGACGAGCATTTCCTCTCGCACCAGCAGAAAATCGCCGAGAAGCTCCAGCTCTTTACCCACTGCCAAACCCTCGTCTACTGCACCGACCACAAGGAAATCCACGGCGCCATCAGCGCCATCGACGGCTTCCGCTCCATCCGCCGCTTCACCTGGGGCAGGGGAGAGGACAACGATGTGCAACTGGTTGACACCCAGGTAGGCGACCGCCACACCACCATCTCCTACCGCCCGGCACAATGGGAACACACGGCCGAGGCCGTCATCCCCTTCACCGACCAGGCCTCGATCGAAAACGCCATGCACTGCATCGCCCTCATGCTCCTCCTCGGCTACAGCGTCGACGACGTCGCCCACCGGGTCGCAAAACTCACCCCCGTCGAAATGCGCCTCGAAATCAACGACGCCATCGGCAACTGCCTGCTTATCAACGACAGCTACTCGCTCGACATCAACTCGCTCTCCATCGCCCTCAACTTCCTCCAGCACGAGCGCCAGCATGCCAACAAGACGCTCATCCTGAGCGACTTCTTCCAGACCGGCATGCTCGAGGACGAGCTCTATTCGCAAGTGGCGGAACTGCTTCGCCAGTGCGACGTCTCCCGCCTCATCGCCATCGGCCCCGCCCTCGAGCGCCAGCGCAGATGCTTCGCCGGCATCGACGCCACCTTCTACCCCTCGACCGAGGAGTTCATCCGCACCTTCGACTTCAACCTCTTCCAGAACGAGACCATCCTCCTCAAAGGCGCCCGCGCCTTCGGCTTCGAGAATATAGCCAAGATGCTCCAGCGCCGCTCGCACGAGACCATCCTCGAGGTCGACCTCAGCGCCATGATCCACAACCTCAACTATTTCCGTTCGCTTCTGAAGCCTTCCACCAAACTTATGGCCATGGTCAAAGCCTCCTCCTATGGTGCGGGCAAGGCCGAGGTGGCCTCCGTGCTGCAGTACAACCACGTCGACTACCTCACCGTCGCCTATGCCGACGAAGGCGTCGAACTGCGCCGCAACGGCATCACCCTCCCCATCATGGTCATGAACCCCGAGGAGGCCGCCTTCGACGACATCCTCCGCTTCCGTCTCGAGCCCGATATCTACTCCTTCCGCATCCTCGACCTCTTCGCCCGCCATGTCCGGCTCTACGACCTCAAGGAGTTCCCCATCCACCTCGAGCTCGACACCGGCATGCACCGCCTGGGCTTCGCCGAGGCCGACATCCCCGAGCTCGCCGGCCGCCTGGCCGACCTCGCCCCCCTGCTGCAGGTGCAGAGCATCTTCACCCACCTCGCCTGCAGCGACGACCCCGCCCTCGACGACTTCACGCGCCTGCAGATCAGCCACTTCAACGACTGGGCCAACCGCCTCGACGGCCTCATCGCCCAGCCGACGGCGGCACCCATACTCCACCACATCCTCAACTCCTCCGGCATCGTCCGCTTCCCCGAAGCACAGCTCGACATGGTGCGCCTCGGCATCGGCCTCTACGGCGTCGCCCCGCAGCCCGAGGTGCAGCGCCACCTCCGCCCCGTCAGCCGCCTCGTGACACGCATCTCGCAGCTCAAGGACATCCCCGAGGGCGACAGCGTGAGCTACAACCGCCGCTGGGTGGCCCAGCGCCCCTCCCGCATCGCCATCCTCCCCATCGGCTACGCCGACGGCCTCAGCCGCCAGCTCGGCTACGGCCACGGACGCGTCCTCGTGGGCGAAAACGAAGCCCCACTCATCGGCACCGTCTGCATGGACATGTGCTTCGCCGACGTCACCGGCCTCCCCTGCGCCGAGGGCGACCCCGTCGTCATCTTCGGCCACGGCGACCTCCTCCAGCGCAACGCCGCCGCCGCACGCACCATCCCCTACGAGATGCTCACCTCCGTCTCGCCGCGCGTCAAACGCATTTACTATCAGGAATAAAGAAAATAAATTTTGCCAGTCCAAAAATAATTCGTACCTTTGCAAATTTCCTACCCAAACCCACACTCACCCAACCGCAGGACTGACCGAAGAACAACCGAAGAACAACCGAAGAACAGACGAAGAACAGCCCTAGAGAACCCCTAGAGAACCCCTACCGTCACCCAAGAGAAACCACCGCAATGACCCTCGACGATATAGCCCAAATGATTTCCAAGGACGTGAACGTCCGCGCCAACATATTCCCGATGATCGACGCAGTCGACGAAGACCTCCTGCTCTCCGACGACTCCATCGAGCCCGAGCTGCCCATCCTCCCCGTGATGGACCAGGTGCTCTTCCCCGGCGTCATCATCCCCATCGCCGCCCAGCGCTCCAAGTCGCGCCGCCTCCTCTCCGACGTCAGCGGCACACAAGGCCACGTGGCCGTCTTCACCCAGCAGACCGACGCCGAGGAACCCGGCATCGCCGACCTCTGCCCCGTCGGCGTAGTCGCCCGTGTGCTCAAGGTGTTCCACTTCAAAGAGGACATCTCCGTCGCCATCCTCCAGGGCACCGTCCGCTGCCACTCCCTCTGGATCACCACCACCAACCCCTACCTCCGCGGCACCGTCACCATGGCCCCCGAGTCACCCGACGGCATGGACACACGCGACTTCCGCAGCAAAATGAAGCTGCTGCGCAAGCAATTCGCCGAAGTCATGCGCCCGCGCATGGGCGACGAAGACCTCGCACCCATGCTCTCCAACATCGGCTCCAACAAGATATTCATCAACTTCGCCGCCACACACCTCGACGTCGACGCACAGCAGAAGTACGAACTCCTCTCGTTCGACAACTACCCCGCGCGTGTAGACAAGATGCTCGAGCACCTGAGCACCCTCCGCGGCCTCGACGAGCTGCGCCGCGCCATCGACACCAAGACCCGCGAGGAGATGGAGCGCCAGCAGCGCGAATACTACCTCCGCCAGCAGATGAACGTCATACAGGAAGAGCTCGGCACTCAGGCCCTCAGCCCCGAGGCAGCGCCCGACGTCGAAAACCTGCGCGCGAAGGCCGAGAAAGCCCAGCTGCCCAAGCTCGTGGCCGAAGCCTTCGAGCGCGAACTCGGCAAAATGGCACGCACCCACCCCCAATCCTCCGACTACACCCTCCTGCTCACCTACCTCGAAACCCTCATCGACATCCCCTGGAACGCCGCCTCCAGCGAGACCTACGACATCGCACATGCCCGCCAGGTCCTCGACCGCGACCACTTCGGCATCCAAAAGGTCAAGGACCGCATCATCGAATACCTCGCCGTGCGCAAGCGCCAAGCCGAGAAAAACCGCCAGGGCAAGGCGCAGGTGCTCTGCCTCGTCGGCCCTCCGGGCACCGGCAAGACCTCCATCTGCCGCTCCATCGCCCAGGCCCTGGACCGCCCCTACCGCCGCGTCGCCCTCGGCGGCCTCCACGACGAAGCCGAAATCCGCGGCCACCGACGCACCTATGTCGGCGCCATGCCCGGCCGCATTATGCAGGAAATCATCAAGGCCAAGACCTCCAACCCCGTCTTCGTCCTCGACGAGGTCGACAAGGTCCAGCACGCCTCCTTCCATGGCGACCCCGCCTCGGCACTGCTCGAAGTCCTCGACCCCGAGCAGAACTGCCACTTCCACGACAACTACGTCGACCTCGACTACGATCTCTCACGCGTCTTCTTCATCGCCACCGCCAACTCCCTCTCCGACATACCCCACGCCCTTCTCGACCGCATGGAGGTCATCGACTTCTCAGGCTACGTCATCGAAGAGAAGCTCGAGATAGCCCGTCGCCACATCCTGCCGCGCGTCATGCACGACAACGTCCTCGACGGCCGCACCCTCCGCTTCTCCGACGACCGCCTCCGCGCCCTCATCAACGACTACACCCGCGAAGCCGGCGTCCGCCAGCTCGAGAAACAGCTCTCCAAGCTGGTCCGCCACCGCGTGGTCATGCTCGAGACCGGCGAGAAGAGCAAGGCCTCCGTCGACGCCGCCGAGATGCGCCAGGTCCTCGGCCTGCCCATCCACAACAGCGAGCGCCGCCAGCGCCAGCCCCGCGAAGGCGTCGTCACAGGCCTCGCCTGGACACCCGTCGGCGGCGAGATACTCTTCATCGAAGCCTCACTCAGCAAGGGCAAAGGCACCCTCACCATGACCGGCAACCTCGGCGACGTCATGAAAGAGTCCGCCACCCTCGCCTTCGAGTACATCAAGTCCAACGCCCAGCGCTTCGGCGTCGACGCCAAGCTCCTCGACGAGGTCAACCTCCACATCCACGTCCCCGAAGGCGCCACCCCCAAGGACGGCCCCTCGGCAGGCATCACCATGTTCGTCGCCATGCTCTCCGCGCTCTCCCACCGCCTCGTGCAGCCCACCGTGGCCATGACTGGCGAAATCACCCTCCGCGGCCAAGTGACCCCTGTCGGCGGCATCAAGGAGAAGATCCTCGCCGCCAAGCGCGCCGGCATCACCGATATCATCCTCTCCGAAGAGAACCGCCGCGACATCGAGGATATCGAGCCCGCCTACCTCTCCGGCCTCCAGTTCCATTACATCACCGAGATGAGCCAGGCGCTCCCCCTCGCCCTCGTGCCCGAAAAGAAAGAAAGGAGAAAACATGGAAAGTAAGTTTCGCTGGGCAGTAGCCTTAAGTGCCTGCCTGATTTTCAATTTTCAATTTCCCATTTTCAATACCCTCCGCGCCCAGGAGTCGGCCTTCGAGGCCCACCGCCAGGCTATGGCCCTCCTGCCCGGTAGCGTGGCCAACGTGTCGGTGGTCGACGGCGAGTTGTACTGCCACTCCTCGGGCGTCCTCCTCAAAGCGCAGCGCAGCGGACAGCAGCTCCTCGGCTTCTGGGCCGATACCTCGTTCTCGAAGTTCAGCGAGGGCATCGAATTCGCCGTCCGCCACCCCCAGTCCGGAAAACTCTATTTCACCATGCGCGACAAGAAGGGCCGCTCCTACCTCTACTGCGGCACCGTCGAGGGCGACAAGCACTCGTTCAAGCGAGTGAAGCTCGGCGGCGGCTGGCTCTTCAACAAAGGCATGACCGTCCACCACCCCACCTTCTCCACCGACGGCAATATCCTCATCTTCGCCTCGGCCGACAAGCAGCGCAGCCACGGCGGCTACGACCTCTGGTACTCCCAGTTCGACGGCAAGCGCTGGTCCAAGCCCCTCAACCTCGGCTCTCGCATCAACACCCCTGGCGACGACATCTCCCCCTCCATCTACCACGACTGCCTCCTCTTCGCCTCCAACGGCCACAAGGACGACGCCAACCGCCTCAACCTCTACGCCACACGCCTCGTCTCCGACCGCGTCCAAGGCGACACCGTCGGCATGCTCCAGATTGGCCGCAGCCGCGTCCAGCGCCTCCCCGAACCCCTCAACGTGGCCTCCGCCAACGACTTCGACATGGCCATCGACACAGCCTCCGGCTTCGGCTACTGGGTCTCCTCGCGCAACGCCAGCGCCTCCGACTCCCAGCTCTTCACCTTCGCCGGCGCCCTCGACGGGGTGCAGCTCTGGGGACTTGTCTCCGACGCCTTCGAACACACGCTCTCCGGTGTGCAAGTGACTGCACGCCAGGGCGACAAGGTGGTCTGCAACACCCTCACCGACCAGGACGGATTCTACCGCATGTACCTCCAGTGCGGCCAGTTCTACGACATCTCCTTCCAGTCCGACGGCTATTTCGTCTCCTTCGAGACTGTCAACACCGCCAAGTCCGACGGCGAACTCCTCATCGCCGAAGCACGCCGCGATGTCCGCCTCGAGCGTCTCCCCATGGGCGAGCGCATCTACTACGAAGACCTCTTCGGACCCAATGCCGACGTGGAGCTCAGCAACGCTGGCAGGGAACGCCTCGCCCCACTCGTCCGCTTCCTCAACGACAACCCCGCCACTTCGGTCCAAATGTCGCTCACCAACGACCTCACCGACGACCGCACCTTCAACCGCCTCCTCACCGACCAGCGCATCCAGTCGCTCCAGGCCTACCTTTACCCGCTGCTTCCACCCACCGTCAAGATCACCATCGCCAACGGCTGCGCCGGCACGGCGGGCTGTACCAACGCCTCCGGTGTGTCGCGTCTGATGGTGGTCGTCGAAGAGTGAAAAACACCCATCCGGCATTCATCCCTATGCAGTTTGCGCCGCCACACTCACCCTGTGGCGGCGATTTTCTTTTTCTGCAATAGATTGATTTGTAGGTGATAAAATGCAAAATGCAAAAAAATATGCAAAAAAATTTGGCCAGTATGCGAAAAGTTAGTACTTTTGCACCCGATTTCGACAGAAGAAATCGTTTGATTGGTCGCTCCGCAGAGCGTCGCGTTCAATCAATAATTGTTCGGGGTGTGGCGCAGTTGGCTAGCGCACTTGCATGGGGTGCAAGGGGTCGAAAGTTCGAGTCTTTTCACCCCGACAATTGTTAAAAAGGCCGTCGGTATTGCCGACGGCCTTTCTCTTTTTGGGGGGATGTTTATTGTTTGATGATGCGCCGCGCGGTGTGGTCGGTTGCGGTGGTGATGCTCAGGATGTAGGCTCCTGCGGGCAGGGGTTCGATATTCATCGTGTGGCTTGTAGTGGTGGCCACAATGCGACCTGTCATATCGCGCAATTCTGCACGCAGCAGTCCCTCGGCTCCGATGTGCAACTGATGGGTGGCCGGGTTGGGATATACGGTCCATTGGCTGGATTGTGTAGCTAGGTCAATGCCTACCGATGCGCAGGGCCGCTCGATGAGGTGGGTTCCGCCGGTGCGGTAGGCGTATTCGGCTTCCACGATGTTCTCGCCATGCTGGTTGCGCACGTAGTAGTTGATGTAGCGGTCGGTGCCGCCACCGCTGTGCCACACCGATAGCACCTCGCTGGACGGGACCAGTATCTCCACCGAATCGCGTTGGCTGTCGGTCAGCCGGGCGGTGCCGAATATGTAGCCTCCGGCCGATTCAAGGGTCAGGTGTGCGTTGCCCTGCCAGCCGTTGCCACGGGTGGATTCCATCACTACCGTTACAGGGCACAGGTCTTCGTTGCTGTAGCCGGTCTGTGTAACGCGAACCGTGGCGCTCTCGCTGCCTTGGCGGAATGTAAGTGTGGCTGTG
>Ga0256406_1000305_pt1 | contig 92874 bp, 64 predicted proteins | sample RumenRJG_03DNA_FD_185986 | JGI IMG/M metagenome (GOLD analysis project Ga0256406, IMG submission 185986) | Bovine rumen microbial communities from Lethbridge, Alberta, Canada - RJG_03 | ecosystem: Host-associated > Mammals > Digestive system > Stomach > Rumen | place: Canada: Alberta | collected...
TTGCTTGTTTTCTTTTTGCAACACTAAGATAAGTGAAAATTCTGACATGGCAAAATCCTGGGCAACTTTTTGTTGCTCAGGAACTTATAAATAAAGTTAAATTATAGTGTTGCGGAATTAAGGATAAATAGACATGGGTATTGATTGCAATGGTTGGCCGCCACTGGGGGCGGCCACTGCAGCCAATACCCATGTATTTTATCTATTACATACCTAACTTGTATACCTTCACGTTTTTGAAGGTAGCGTTGTCACCTTCGCTATAGAACTTCAGGCTATTGTAAGGCTTAGTGGGGAACACGAGATTCGTCATAGCGAGTCTGCCATTATCGACGAAAGCCTCTATCGAGCAGTTGTCCACAAAGATGTTGACGTGGTATGTCTTTCCGCCACAGAGTTTCAGAGGCCCCCAGGTTCCTAAGGCGAAGTCGTTGACATAGTTCACAGAGTTCTGCTCGCGCATTGGAGTATTGTTGCCGCGATGTTCATGTAAGTCATACTCTTTCTCAATGTCGTGAGGTACAGCCTTGTTGCCGAAGTCGATCAAGCCGCTCTTTGTACGATCCATTACGAGCCGGTTGTTCTTCATGTCGAGATAGACCTTTGTTACTTCTCCTTTATCATTAGAGATATCTATTCCTGCCGTGCCTTGTGCATCAGGTGTGATATCAGCCTCAATCTCAAAGGCACCATCAGTCTTCGGGAAGAGATTGTCGAATTCTCCACCACCATTGATGTCACCTAAGTCCTTTGTCTCTTTGCGCAGTGCGTTGACCTCGTTTACGGCGTTTGCTGCTACATAATATTCACCATCCTTATAATACAGTTTCAATTCACGGGGCAGAGCGTTAGCACCACGATACTGCTTGATAGGCGTGACATTGGCATACTGCCAGTTGCTCATCCAAGGAAAGGCAACGATACGGCCGTCGGGAGCGTTGTAGAATGTAACGGTAGCATAATGATCTTTACCGAAGTCGAGGAACTTAGCTACGTCAGGGGTGTCATCGCATTTGAAAGTCTTGCCATCGAAGTCACCCACAAAGTATTCTGTAGCGGATCCACCGAACATACATCCGGGGTTGATATTGACGATCATCACCCATTTCTGTTGTCCATTGTCGGCAGTCATCGGGAAGAAATCGGGGCACTCAAACTGGTTAGGCTGTGCGCCGTATCCTTTTCCAAAAGCGCTGATGTATGTCCAGTCCTTGAGGTCGTGCGACTTATAAAAGCGCATTTCCTTGTCGGCAGATACAATCATGAACCAGCATTTCTTAGGCTCATACCAGAACACTTTCGGGTCACGGAAGTTGAGCAGTCCGTCAAACGGCGTGAGAATAGGATTGTCCTCGTACTTTGTGAACGTCATGCCGTTATCCGTTGAATAGGCCATGCACTGTATCTGTCCGTTCCTCTCACTGGCTGAGGTATAAAAGGCGACGATAGCACCCTTGCCATAGCCCGCCGTATTGTTCACGTCTACTACAGATGAACCTGAGAAAATGTGGCCTAAGGTGTCGCGGGCGATGGCAGCAGGCTCTTCTGTCCAATGGAACAGATCCTTGCTGATGGCGTGTCCCCAATGCATGTTGCCCCATTTGGAGCCATAAGGATTGTATTGATAATACAGGTTCCAAACACCATCCTTGTAGAACATACCGTTAGCATCGTTCATCCAGCCGTAGCTTGGCGTGTGATGATAGACGGGGCGATAATAATCGGTGTTGACAGGATTCCACACATCGGAGAGTTTCATCTTCTTCAGTACGATATCACCTTTCTTCAATCCGAGAATCTTTACGATGGCTTTCTTGCCGCCACCAAGTTCGAATGGCACATTGTAATCGATCTTCTTTCGCGCTAGGCGGATGTCCATCCATGTGTCTGTAGGCAGTCCCTTATCGAGTTTTACCTTGTTCTCAATGCTGTCTTCCTCAATAGGGAGAATGAGATATTTAGTGGGGTTAGTGACGGTGACAATCGTCGTATCCCCTTTTTGGGCAATAGCTAACTTCTGCGCTTGTGCCGTTGTGGCGGCAGCAAGCAAAGCAAGTCCGATTAAAGCTGTTTTCATGGTAAACGAATATTTTAGGTATTAGAATTTCAGAGATGCAGTGAACTCAACAGTGAAAGGACGGAGGTATGAGCCTGTGAGCAGTCGGCCCGCATAGTTGTTGGCTGCCTTCACCTCATCCTTGGTAACGAGCTCTGATCCGGCGATAGTACCCTTGGCGCCAGTCTGGTTGAGGAAGTTGACTACATCTATGCCTAAGCCGAGATGCTTGTTGGCCTGCCAGTTTACGCCGCCGAAGGTCTCCCAGTGGCTGCCGAAGTAATAGGCATCATTGAGGTTGGCATAGGTCTTGCCGAAGTAACGCCAGGAGGTCCAGATCTTGATGTCCTTGGTAATCATGTAGCTGGGGTCGAACTCGATGAGCACCTGTGGAATCTCTGCTACGATATTGCCGGTAGCATCGATCTTTCCTTGGTATCCATCAGAGAACGTGACGCTTGTCTCATATTTCTTGTAAGTCGGCTTCTGATAGGTGAAGAGGAAGTGGATGTCAAGACCCTTGACGGGCTTAGCCACGAGGTCTGTTGTCCATCCCCAGGTCTGGATATCATAGGTAAGCGGAGCTGCCATGATCTCACTGCCGTGCTGCAAGTTAAGCGTTGAGTTGTTGTTGGTCTTAGAGATGTAAGAGAAGAGCGACGTGAGGCTGAGCCAAGAATTGTTGTAGTAGATACCACCACGACCCAGAGGTACAGTTACCTTATCCGTGTTAGGTAGCGTAGCAGAAGCGAAGTTTTCGAAACGCGGGTGCTGGACGATATAAGTGAAGTCGCCTGTTAGTCCGAACTCATTTGTCAACTTCCAAGTTGCTTGAGCCGTGAAGTCGTAGTTGAACCAGTTGTAGTCGAGGTCAGACGGAGTGATCTTGAAGCCTGTGGTGGGGTTCGTTGCACCGATGTAGTAGTCGGCAAAGCGTGCATACTTACCCTCCTTGTCGGCAGCGTTCTGTCCGTGCAGTTTTTGATATTCGAAGCGTGCTCCGTAGTAAAGGTTGAAGTTGCGTGTAATGTCCCAATCGTGTGTGAGATAGAGAGCTGCCTTGTTCTCGTAGCCTTTATAGTACTCAGAGGCGTTCTTGTTAAAATCGTAGAAGTAAGTGTTGCGGAGGTTGCTGTCATAGACGCGGATGGCATAGCTGCCATCTGTAGGCACACTCTGATCATACATCGTCGTGTTGGACGTGTAGTTGATGTGATAGTACCATTCGTTGATACCGATACGGAGAGTAGATGTCTTGAACTTCTTGCTCAGCTCATTGGTGAAGAGCAGCTCGTTGATGTCACCACTGTTCAAGCAAGACATACGTGTCTGGACATAATCGCCGGTGTAGGTCTGAACTTGGTTCATGTTGTCGAGGTACTTATAAGCATACTGACTGTTGCCCTTGACATTGAGAAGAGACATAGGTGTCTGGTAGACCAGTGCACCATGAGCATGGTCGAAGCGCAGCATCGTCTTCAGGGAGAAGCCGTTGTCCCAGTTATAGTTGTTCAACAAGGAGAAATTGCTTGTACGGTTCTCGATATAATCGTAGAGCGAAGTCTCCTTGAGCTTGCCGTCTCTCATGTCGCGGTAAGTGATGTTGCTGTTTGTTGGCAGGTATGAAGTGGTACCGAGCTTAAAGTCTCCATACTCTTTCACACTTCCATCACCACCATAGATGAACGGAGCACTCTGTGTAGCATAGGTATAAACTGGATGGCTGTTGGCATAATGCCACATAGCTGTGAACTCACCGCGGTTACCATTGTATCGCTTTGTCAGGGCGAACTTATAAATCTGTGTGCGGTCCTGATATTGTGAAGACTTGATCTTGAATGTTCCGGGATCGAAGTCTTGGTACATGTTGGCACTGTAGTACCATCCACTGCCAAGGCCGCCGTTGAGGTTCAAAGAAAACTCCTGCTGGCCGAAGTGGTTCATCTTATAATTGAGGGTCGTATGGAAACCGTCCTGACCGAGCTGTGTGAAGGAGTTGACGGCATAGCCAATGTTTCCTGTCGTGATAGCAGTCTCTGAGATCTTCAGAAGTCCGTTGTGGCTCAGGCTGGCATCACCTCTCCAAATAGAGTTGACACTGTGAGGGTTCGTAGCATAGGTTACGGGCAGTCCGTTCTCTAAGACGTTGACGTCTGCTGATGGCAGACCAATCTGAATCTCACGGGGGCCATTGGCTGAAGAAGCATTGAGCATTACATTGCGGTTGCCCTCTTCCTTTGACTTCTCCGTGTTCTCTTGTGCGAAGACTGGAGTACCGAGCAGGAGCAGACCGGCTGCCACAGCGATGGTGTTCAAACGCGGAGTGTTGGATTTGAAGTTGTGAATCATACGATTGTTTTTATGTGTTTTTATTAATTTGTGCAATTAGTTTTGTTTTCGTTGGCAAAATTATGAAGTTTTGGCTTTCGTTGTTATCGATGTGAGACGTTAGGGAGATTAAAGTAAAATGGTGTTCTTTGTAAGTAGCTGATAATATAGCTATTATGTTAATCTTATAAAATTGTTTAGGGAGATGCGTGATTTTAGAATCCTTTTGTTTATCTTTGCTTCCAGTAAACTGAAAACGCTTATGCATTCACTATTTAAGGTCATATTAGCCTTCTGCTTAACATTCTTTGCAGGTAATCGGATGATAGCTGCACGTAGAATCATAATGACTGATTTATCGTCTTTAGACAGCTGCATCAAAGTAAAACCTGGTATTGATGCGCGGTATGAAGCGCACTTGTCGGCTATGAAGAATAAGTTGCGTTTTGCAGGAGTGACATCCAAGCAACGGTTGCATCTGTTGGGCGATTTGGTGAAAGCATACTCGTCTTACCAGTTCGACTCTGCTTTTATTTACACGAAACGTTATCGCTCAGAAGCATTACGATTACACGATCAACATGCAGTCATTCATGCCAATCTTGCCATGGCCCTTTTGCTGTCTTATGCGGGCTTCTACAATAATGCAGAGACGATTATTGCCGAGACAGATTATAAGAGCCTTCCTCAGAATTTGAGATTTACTTATGCCATAGCCGGCTATTGGACCTATGTCTATTGGAGTGCTTTCACGATGGATGCGGAGTTTTCTTCTCGGATGGATCATCTGAGAATGCATTATCTTACTTTAGCGCTTGACAACACGACAAAGAGAAGTGCAATGTGGTATTATTTGATGGGCGAACGATCTTATTTTCTAAGGCAGAATCCTCTGAAAGCAATTGCTTATTATAAATCGTCTTTACGACTGAACAACCATTATGGTCGTCTGTATTCACAGACCGCGTTTGCCATTGCCCGTGGCTACCAGCTGATGGGCAACAGTGATGCTTATGGCAAGTATCTTGTACTGTCTGCCAAGTCTGATATACTAGCATCCGTCAAGGAGAATGCAGCCTTGCAAGATCTGGCAATGTATATCTTCAAGGAAGATGCCTCTAATGCCACATTGGCTCACCATTATCTTCTTGTGGCAATGGATGATGCAACGTTCTTCAATAATAAACTGCGTAAGTTAGAGATCTCTAACCGTCTGCCTCCGATTGCAACTGCCTATCAGCAACAACTCAAGCGACAGAGTCGGATTTTATGGGGTATAGTTTTTCTTGCTATCGTCTTGGCTTTAGGAGCATCGGCGTTGTATTTCTTGTCAAGACGTCGCAATGCCCAGCTTCATCTTAGCCAGCGACTTCTGGAGCATAAGAACAGTCAGTTGAATGATGTGAACCAGCAGATGCAGGAGACAAATGATGAGCTCTCACATCTGAATAATCTTTTGCGCGAGGCAAACCGTAAGCGTGAGGAATATCTTCGCCTTTTTGTTGATATCTGTGCTTCGACCATGGATCGTATTACGAGTTACCGTACGCTTGTCCAGATGAAGATTAAGGCCAATCAGACAAAAGATCTCTTGCGCGTTGTCAGTTCTGACCGGATAGCAAACCATGATATGGCACGGTTTTATCTTCAGTTCGACAAAGCCTTTCTTGGTTTGTATCCGGATTTCGTATCAGAGTTCTCTAGACTGCTCAAGCCTGGCAATGAGGTGTCACTTAATACAGATGGTTCTATGACGACAGAACTGCGTATCTTTGCTTTCATCAGGTTGGGCGTTACGGAGAGCTCAGAGATAGCAACACTCTTGTCTTACTCTCCACACACCATTTACAATTATCGTTCAGCCATGAAAGCTAAAGCTGTCGATAAGGAACATTTTGAGGAGAATGTAAGAAATCTCTGCCATCCATCATAAAAGCCACCATAAAAGATTGGCAGTGTGAGGATATTTCATGGAAAAAGCAGTATCTTTGCATCGTTATGCGATACGTGGATGTCATACTGCCATTGCCCCTTCAAGACTTTTTCACTTATGCCGTGAGCGATGCGCTTTCGGTGCGAATCCGTATGGGCATGCGTTTGCTCGTACCTTTCGGCAAGAGTAAGACCTATGCGGCAATGGCTGTACGTGTGCATGACGATAAGCCCGACCTTCCGGAGGATAAGATCCGAGAAGTCCTGACGGTGCTTGATGATGCTCCCGTGCTTCTTCCTAATCAACTGCGACTTTGGCGGTGGATAGCCGACTATTATATGTCAACGCTTGGTGAAGTGATGAATGCAGCCTTACCCGCAGGATTAAAGGCGGAAGCCGGCTATCGGCCTAAGACAGAGACTTGTGTGCGTGTCAGTCAGAAGTTTGCAAGCGCAGAAGGGGTTAAGGTCGCCATAGAGATGCTTCGACGTATGCCCAAGCAGTTGAAGACCTTTCAAGTGCTTCTGTCTCTTCAAGATGATTCTTCCAATGGTGTTATCACACGAGAAGAATTGATGAATGAGGCACATTGCACGTATGACACCGTCAAACGACTTGCCGAGCAAGGATTCATCGAAACTTATGAACATGCCGTGGACCGCCTTAACCGAAAAGGCGATGCCCATCCAGAGCGTATTCAGCAGTTGAGTGACGTGCAGGCAAAGGCTAAGAGCGAGATAGAACAGCAGTGGAAAGAGAAGAATGTAGTACTGCTGCATGGTGTGACGTCGAGCGGTAAGACGGAGATCTATATCCATCTTATCCAAGAGGCTATCGACCGTGGACAGCAAGTGCTCTATTTGCTGCCCGAAATAGCTCTCACCGTTCAGATGACGCAGCGCCTGCAACGTGTCTTTGGCTCGCGGCTCGGCATTTACCATTCCAAATACAGTGATGCCGAGCGTGTGGAGATATGGCGCAAGCAACTCTCCAATGAGCCTTATGATATTATCCTCGGTGCGCGCAGTGCTGTCTTCCTTCCTTTTCAAAAGCTTGGGCTTGTCATCATTGATGAGGAGCATGAGACAAGTTTCAAACAACAAGATCCTGCACCTCGCTATCATGCCCGCTCTACGGCCATTGTCTTAGCTCAAATGTACCAGGCAAAGACCTTGTTAGGCACAGCGACTCCGTCTATGGAGAGTTATTACAACGCTAAAACGGGTAAATATGGACTTGTTACCCTTTCTACGCGTTTCAAGAATATCCAGTTGCCGGAGATAGAGGTCGTCGATACGAAGGACTTGCGGCATCGCAAGATGATGACGGGTCCGTTCTCGCCTCGTCTTCTCGCTGCCATGCGAGAGGCTTTGGCTGATGACAAACAGGTTATCCTTTTCCAGAACCGGCGTGGTTTCGCACCCGTGTTGTCGTGTCCTACATGTGGCTGGACTCCTAAGTGCAAGAACTGTGATGTTTCTCTGACCTACCACAAGCGTCTTAACCTCCTCACGTGCCATTACTGTGGGTTCACGATGCCTGTTCCGGAGACGTGCCCCAATTGTGGCAATCCCCATCTCTCTGACCGGGGCTATGGCACGGAGAAGATCGAAGACCTTGTGCGTGCAGAGTTTCCTGAGGCAAGAGTAGCACGTATGGACCTGGACACAACGCGTACGAGGGGTGCTTATGAACGACTTATCGGTGAGTTTGGAGAGGGAAAGACCAACGTCCTTATCGGCACTCAGATGATATCCAAAGGGCTCGACTTCGACAACGTGGCGGTAGTGGGGATTCTTGATGCCGACACGATGCTCAATTATCCCGACTTTCGTGCCTATGAGCATGCCTTCATGATGATGAGTCAGGTAGCCGGGCGCGCAGGACGGAAAGGAAAGCAAGGACTCGTCATCTTGCAGACAAAGAGTCCTTCACTACCTGTCATCCATCAAGTTGTCCACAACGATTATACGGGTTTTTACAACGATCTCCTCGAGGAGCGGAGCCTTTTCCATTATCCTCCTTTCTCACATATTATATATATCTATCTCAAGCATAAGCAGGAAGGTGTGGTGGAGATGGCAGCACAGGAACTTGGCGGTCGGCTCCGTCAACTTTTCGGCGACCGTGTATTGGGCCCGGACAAACCGGCTATTTCCCGCGTGAAGACCTTGTTTATTCGCAAGATCGTGCTGAAACTCGAGTTAGGCATTGATCTTCGTAAGATGCATGCTGCGCTCTATGCTGCCCGTGATGGCATCACGCAGCAGACGTGTTACAAATCGGTGCAGATCTATTTTGATGTCGATCCAGATTGATTATTAACTCTATAAATACTCCAAATAATAATGGCAGATATCTCTAAAGATTTTGTTAACGATCCTCTTCTTCAGATTATGGCGGCGAACCCTCAGGCGTTCTCCAAGTCAGAGATCCTTGATGCCGCTCATCGGCTGTTGTTCACGGATATGAAAAACACTAAGCCTTTCCTCGACAAATATCTAAATAAGGTCATCTTTCAGGCAGAGCAGAAAACGGGTAGTGTGCCACATTATTATATAGAGGTGCATCATTGGGTCACAATTCTTAAAGCCATGCCCGAATCCACGTTTAAGAAATATGCCGGTCATGCCAATCCGTTTGTGGGTTACGGCTATGGATTTAAGCGGAAGGCGGATGAATATGTCGTGCGCAAGTTCACGGAGTCGATGTACGACTTTCTGCACGGTAAGCCTTATGAGGATAGAGCGCTCATTGTAACCATTCCCAGTTGGGCTCGCCTGGAGTTTACTTCTGATCCTTATTCCGGCGACCTGAAGGAAGTCTTCTTTTATGGCTATTTGGATAGTCTTGCCGAGGTGCCGAAGCTAAGTGCCTACTTCGAGCATACCAGTTCGCAACTTAAGGATTGGTTATTTTGGCTCCGTCGTAACCGTATTTTATTGAATATTCCGGTCAATGTGCAGGCTTTGCAGAATATTTTCCTGACCAGCAACCATGTAGATAGTAAAGATGCTTCTGAACGTTTCGGATTCTGTTATCTTTATACCGTGTTCTTGAAAGATGGCAATCTGGAGAAAGCCCTTGAGATTGTCACCGAGCCATGCTGTGCTCACACTACTCTCCTTGCCATTGAACTGATACAAAAGAAGAAATACGGTGAGGCTGCAAAACTTTTCCAGCAGCAGTTGCGGGGTTCGGGGCAAAGTGCATTTAAAGAGGACCCGTTGGCTAATTTCTATTATGCCATAGCCTTGCGCTATGATAAAACCATGGCGTCAGAAAAGAAAAGCAACACTATTCTGAAGAAAAAGGAAGTTGACGGGATTGATTATCTGGCCATGCAAATTATTCTGCGGAGCCGTAGTGTGGAGAAACCAACATCCCAGTTCTCTGAACCTCTCGGCGAGACAGCAGATATCAACCTTTACAATATCTTGGCAGCCTTTGCCATGAAGCATTTCCATACGATGGATGAGGATGCAGAGAAAGATGTAGATGAATATATTCAGCGGGTATCCAAAGAAGGCTACAAACTGCTGACCTTGGAGATGTCCGACGATTTCGATTTCCTCAAGAAGCAGCAACCCGAGCTTGAGAAGGAGACGGGTATGCATCCTTCCATGCCTTTTGTCAAAGTGTTGCCCGCTTGGGAGCAAGTGCTTAACCAACTGATGGAAGGCGACTATATTGAAGATGGCAGGAAGGTCAAATACAAGCCTGAGCCTGCAGAGCGTATTGCCTACCTGTTAAGCTTGAATAGTATGAATGTCCAGCCCATCCTTCAGAAGAGTAAGGATGGTGTGACGTGGAGCAAGGGCCGAAATATCGCTCTTAAGAAGTTCAAGGCAGGCACGGATCTGCCTATGACCAATCAGGATCGCGCGGTGGCTAACCTTGTTGAAGAATACAGCTATGGCTGGTACGGAGGCACGAGCTATGATCTTTATGGACGTAATGTCGTTTATACCTTAGCAGGCCATCCTTTGGTGTTTGATTTCGATGATCCATCCATTCATATTGATATCGTACCGGAGAAATTACAGTTGTCCGTCACCTTGGAGAAGGACGGTTACCATGTCAAGAGTAATGTCAATAAGAACAATATTATTGAGAATATTGTCGTAAAGGAGGAGACACCGCAGCTCATTAAGGTATTGAAACTCACCGACCGACAACTTCATGCCTTGCAGCTCCTTTATACAGTCAAGGTCTTTCCCGTTGAGGCTAAGGATAAACTCACGAAAGTCTTGGAGGCTTTCTCACGCAATATCGTTGTGATGAGCGATCTGCTGCAAAACACGAATATCAAGAACGTGGATGCCGACAGCCGTATCGTCTTCCGTTTGCAGCCGAGCGATGAGCAAGTCATTCTTCAGTTGCTTGTCCGTCCTTTCACTAAATGCCCGCCTTATATGCAGCCGGGTGAGGGTATGGATTTCGTCTCTACCATTTATCAAGGTGAGAGCCTGCAGACACACCGTGACTTGAAGGCGGAGGGTGAGAACCTCAAGAAAGCTCTGGTACTGCTTATGCCTTATGAAGATGAGCAAGACGGCAATCGCTGGTCTTTGTCTATAGAAGAGTGTTTGGAACTTCTCAGCACCCTTCGTGAACATCCAGATGCTGGAGTCGTGGAATGGCCGGAAGGTGCCCGCTTCCGCGTGAGCCGTGGTAAATTGACCTCGAAAGATATGCATCTCACCGTCTCGTCCATGGCGAGCTGGTTTGACATCTCCGGTGATATTCAGATTGGTGAAGGTGAAAGGATGAAGATAGCGCAGCTCATGGAGAAGGTGCGTGAGGCGAAAGGCCACTTCATCCAGCTTGGCGACAACGAGTATGTGGCCGTCAGTGATCAGCTCCGTAAACAGCTCGCTTCTTTGGAGAAGATGGGGCGGCAGCAGAAAGGCAAACTGCGTATTGCTGTGTACAACGCGCCGGCGCTCAACGAGATGGAGGAAGCTGGCGTGGATATCAATGCCGACAAGCATTACCGCGAATTTGTCCAGCGTGTGGAGCAGTCGGGGGACCTTAAGGTCCGAGTCCCGAAGAATATCAATGCAGAGCTTCGCGACTATCAGAAGGAAGGCTACGTGTGGATGTCGCGCCTTGCCTATTGGGGTGCCGGAGCATTGTTGGCGGACGATATGGGCTTAGGTAAGACACTTCAGACGATCACCGTGCTCCTCAGTCGTGGTAAGGAAGGACCGGCACTCGTCGTCGTGCCTACCTCGCTTATCCTCAACTGGCGCGATGAACTGGCGCGTTTTGCTCCGGGACTCCATGTGAAGATCCTCAACCAGGCTGGTGAAGACCGTACGAAGACTATTGAGGAGGCAGACAAGTTCGATGTGGTCATTACCACTTATGGACTGCTCATCAATGAAGAGGAGAGCCTTTGTAAGAAAGAGTGGAATACCATTGTGCTTGATGAGGCCCACACTATCAAGAACCGTGACACCAAGATGTCGAAGGCTGCCATGAAACTGCAAGGCAAGTTCCGTATTCTGCTTACGGGCACGCCTGTACAGAACAACCTTAGTGAGATATGGAACCTCATGCAGTTTGCCAACCCAGAGCTCTTAGGCTCTTTCCAACAGTTCTCCGATCGTTTCATCACGCCTATTGAGAAGATGCACGACAAGGCCTCGCAGCAGGTCTTGCGCCGCATGATAGCGCCATTCATTCTTCGCCGCACAAAGAATGATGTGCTCAATGAACTTCCGGAGAAGACCGAGGTGACGCGCAAGGTGCAACTCTCTCAGGAAGAGTGGGCGCTCTACGACAATATCCGCCAGCAGGCTCTGCTCAATCTCTCTGATGGCGAGGCCACACCGCTGCAGACGCTCACCGAGCTTACGCGCCTCCGTCAGGCAGCATGCAATGCGCAACTCATAGATAAGAAACTCAAGATCCCTTCTTCGAAAGAGGCTGCTTTCTTGGAGATGGTCGACTCACTCCATGACAACCATCACCGTGCGCTGGTCTTCAGTCAGTTTACCTCACATCTGGCTCTTATCAAGAAAGCACTCGATAAGAAGGGTGTGGAATATCTCTACCTTGATGGTGCCACACCCGCCAAGGAGCGTGCACGCCTTGTAGAAGAGTTCCAGACCGGAGACATGCCGCTCTTCCTCATCAGTCTGAAAGCTGGAGGACTGGGGCTGAACCTCACGGCCGCCGACTATGTCATTCATCTCGACCCGTGGTGGAATCCGGCTATTGAGGAGCAGGCATCGGATCGTGCCTACCGTATCGGGCAACAGAATCCGGTCACTGTTTACCGTCTTATTGCAGAAGGAACGATAGAGGAAAAGATCATCCAGTTACATAAGACGAAGAAGTCGCTGGCCGACGCACTGCTTGAAGGTGGAGATATGAGTGCCAAACTATCTAAGGATGAGCTGTTGGAATTGTTGAAGGAGCGGTAAATTCGGGTGTGGGCTGCCACAGGGGCCGCACCCTGCAATGCATTTCTTTGCAATAATATTTGCGGGATTCGGTTTTTCTTCGTAAGTTTGCAAAACAAGACCAATAAATGATAAGATCATTATGACACAAGAACAGAAGACAAAGATAGAAGAGCGCATCGTAGACGTATTGAAGACCGTTTACGATCCCGAAATCCCCGTGAATATCTACGATCTCGGTATGATTTATAAGATCGACTTGCAGGATGATGGCACCCTGAACATCGACATGACGTTTACCGCTCCTTCTTGCCCGGCTGCCGACTTCATCCTTGAGGATGTGCGCACAAAACTTGAAGGCGTGGAAGGCGTGAAGACTGCCAACGTAAACCTCGTCTTTGAGCCTGCCTGGGATCAGAGCATGATGTCGGACGAGGCAAGGGTTGAGCTGGGATTCGAATAATTAACTATGCGTAAGAATGTATATTTTTTGAGCGATGCTCACCTCGGGTCACTGGCTATCCCGCATCGTAGGATGCAGGAGCGGAGATTGGTGCGTTTTCTTGACTCTATCAAGGACAAGGCGGCTGCTGTGTATCTGCTCGGGGATATGTTCGACTTTTGGTACGAATACAAATATGTGGTGCCGAAAGGCTTCACCCGTTTCTTGGGCAAGCTCTCTGAACTGACCGATGACGGTGTAGAGGTGCATTTCTTCACAGGCAACCATGATATCTGGGCCTATGGCTATCTGGCGGAGGAATGTGGTGTGAAGATGCATTATCAACCACTGACCACAGAAATCTATGGCAAAGTCTTCTATCTTGCCCATGGAGATGGCTTAGGTGATAACAGTGGTTCGTTTAAACTGCTTCGTAAAGTCTTTCACAATCGTGTTTGTCAGGTGCTCTTCTCTGCCTTGCACCCTCGTTGGGGCATGCAGTTCGGACTGGAGTGGGCCAAGCACAGCCGGTTGAAACGTGCTGATGGCAAGGAGCCTCCTTATATGGGCGAAGACAAGGAGTATCTCGTCTTATGGACGAAGGAATATGAGAAGCAGCATCCAAATATAGACTATTATATCTATGGTCATCGGCATATAGAGCTTGATTTGAACCTTCCACGTGTAGAAGGTCATACACCGCGCATGCTGATCCTTGGTGACTGGATCACACAGTTTACCTATGCAGTTTTCGATGGTGAGCACCTCTTCCTTGAAGATTACGTGGAAGGCGAAAGCAAGTTATAATACGCTTTATCATCACTTTCATTAAACTAAAAAAATATCGGCTGACGTACGACAACAGATTGTTTGTCGTTCGTCAGCCGATTGTTTGTCGTTCGTCAGCCGATTGTTTGTCGTTCGTCAGCCGATTGTTTGTCGTACGTCAAACGATTGTTTGGCGTACGCCAAACAATGAGATTCTATTAGATTTCGGGCTCGCGACCTTCTACGATGGCGAGGGTATCACGTGCGATGACAATCTCCTCGTCGGTAGGAATCATCACAACTTTCACCTTAGAATCGTCGGCAGAGAGGATCTGCTCCTTTGAGCGGACGTGGTTGCGCTCCTTGTCCATCTTCACACCAAGGTATTCGAGGCCAGAGCAGCTGTCCCAACGTACACCTTCCTGATTCTCGCCGACACCGGCAGTCCACACGATGATATCAACACCGTTCATGGCAGCAGCGTAAGCACCGATATACTTCTTGATGCGGTAGTTGTACATAGCCAGGGCGAGGTGAGCCATCTTGTTGCCTTCGTTGTCGGCATTCTCGTTATCGCGCATATCGCTGGAGATGCCAGCTACGCCGAGCACACCGCTCTTCTTGTTGAGGTAGTCGGCCATCTCCTGCGGAGTCATTCCGCTTTTCTCCATCATGTAGCACACTGCAGACGGATCGATATCGCCGGAGCGAGAGCCCATCATCAGACCAGCCAGCGGAGTCAGACCCATAGAGGTATCGATGACCTTGCCGTACTTGATAGCTGCAACAGAGGCACCGTTACCGATGTGGCAGGTGATGATCTTCTGCTTGTGGATATCTACACCGAGGAACTCGCACACGCGGTGAGAGACATAGCGGTGAGAGGTACCGTGGAAGCCGTAGCGGCGTACGTGATACTTCGTGTACCACTCGTAAGGAATGGCATAGAGGTAAGCGTAGTCGGGCATCGTAGAGTGGAAGGCGTTGTCGAACACCGTCACCTGAGGCACGTTAGGCATGAGCTCGTCTACGGCACGGATACCAGCGAGGTGACCCTTGTTGTGCACCGGTGCGAGGTCAATGAGGCTCTCGATACCTTCCTCAACCTTCGGAGTGACGAGGCAGCTCTTCTCAAAGAGGTCACCACCCTGCACGATACGGTGGCCTACAGCTCCGATCTCGTCGAGGCTCTTGATGGCACCGAAATCGGGATCAAGGAGGCACTTGAACACGAGCTCCACACCTTCCTTGTGAGTAGGCAGGTCGGCCATGATCTTCTTCTTCTCGCCGTTGGGGAGCTTCACCTTGATGAAGGCATCGTCGATGCCAATACGCTCTACACCACCCTGAGCCAAGACAGACTCATCGGTCATGTCGTAAAGTTTATACTTAATGCTACTGCTGCCGCAGTTTAATACAAGAATCTTCATCTGTTAATTTGTAGTTACTCAATTAGTAATTATTTCTTCGCGTCCTGTGCCTGGCAGCTTGTGATAGCAACCATATAGTAGATATCATCGACGGAGCAGCCACGGCTGAGGTCGTTGACAGGACGAGCGATACCCTGCAGGATCGGGCCGATAGCTGTAGCACCACCGAGACGCTCAACGAGCTTATAACCGATGTTACCTACCTCGAGGTTAGGCACAACGAGGACATTGGCACGGCCGGCGATGTTGCTCTGCGGAGCCTTCTTCTTACCTACAGCAGGTACAAGGGCTGCATCAGCCTGAAGCTCACCATCCACGAGCAGATCGGGGAACTTCTCATGAGCGATCTTCACGGCGTCGATGACCTTGTCGATGACATACACGCTCTTGCCTGTTGTCTTGTCGATAGCATCCTTGGCAGAACCCTTGGTAGAATAGCTCAGCATAGCCACGTGCGGCTCCTCGATGCCAGCGATGGTCTTGGCAGTCTGTGCGGTGGTGTAAGCGATCTGAGCGAGCTGGTCTGCTGTGGGGTTAGGAGTAACGGCCACATCACCCATGACAACGATACCATCCTTGCCATACTGTGACTTGGTCACAAGGAGCATAGCACCGCTCACGCAGGTGATGCCGGGAGCGCACTTGATGATCTGCAGAGCCGGACGCAGTGTGTCGCCGGTTGTGCTCAGAGCACCACTGATCTGACCGTCAGCGTCGCCACTCTTGATGATCATGCAACCAAGGTACAGGTTGTTGTGCAGCACGAGCTCACGAGCCTGATCGATGGTCATGCCCTTCTTCTTACGGAGCTCAGCGAGCTTCTCTGCATACTCCTCCGTCTTGTCGAAGTGGAGCGGGTCAATGATCTTAGCCTTATTGATATTCTTCAGACCCCACTCCTCAGCTTCCTGCTTGATATGGTCGGGGTTGCCAATAAGAATGATGTCGGCGATATCGTCGGCAAGCACATGATCGGCTGCTTTCAATGTGCGCTCTTCCTCAGCCTCAGGAAGAACGATGCGCTGCTTGTTAGCTTTGGCGCGCGCCACAATTTCATTTAATAAACTCATTGTATGTTATTAATATTGTAAGTAAAATCGTACCTGTAATAACGTTGTAAAGTACACTTTGCAAAATTACAAAAAAATATCCTTATGTACTACTACACAAGGATATTTTTTATTTTGTGACTATTTCTTTCGTCAGCAGGCTCTCCAAGTCTTCTGCAGAGAGGCGCAGGCGGAAGTTGCCTTTGATGGCAGCACTGATGCGGCCCGTCTCTTCAGACACGACGACAGCGATGGCATCTGAGGCCTGTGAGATACCGAGCGCTGCACGGTGGCGAAGGCCTAACTCCTTGGGAATGTCCATGTTATGGCTCACTGGAAGGATGCAGCCTGCAGCTTTGATGCGGTGTTTGGAGATGATCATGGCACCGTCGTGGAGCGGTGAGTTCTTGAAGAAGATGTTCTCGATGAGGAGCTTGTTGATCTTGGCATCGATGAGTTCACCCGTCTGTACGATGTCGTCGAGTGGGGTAGCGCGCTCGATGACGATGAGCGCACCTACTTTCCCTTTCGCCATATCCATGCAAGCCCATACGATCGGCATGATAGCTGTCTTGTCGGCTTGCTGGGTGCTGTCGCGGTGGAAGAAGAAGTTCAGAAACTTCCTTGCTCGTTGCCGCTCACCGATCTCGTAGAGAAACTTGCGGATCTCATCCTTGAAGAGCACGATGAGGCCGATGACACCCACCGACACGAGCTTGTCCATGATGCTGCCCAAGAGCCGCATCTCCAACACTTGGGAGACGAAGAGCCAGGCAATGACAAAGATGATGATGCCGGTGAATACGTTCAGTGACCGACTCTCTTTCATGAGCCGGTAGAAATAGTAGAGCAGCAGGGCTACCGTTACTATGTCGATGATGTCTTTAATGCCGAAGGAGAAGAACATCTTGGGTGTTGGGTGTTATGTTAGATGATGGGTTTTAATGGGGTGTTAAGTGTTGGGTGTTAATGATGTGTTGTAAGCCTTGACGAGCTTTGTGGCTTGTACGGCTTCTCTGACATCATGCACACGGAGGATGCTGGCACCGTTGAGCAGCGCCATGACGTTGACCACCGTCGTGCCGTTGAGTGCCTCGTCAGCCGTGATGTCGAGTGTCTTCCAGATGAGGCGCTTGCGTGAGAGACCGGCGAGGATGGGGAGCCCCATGACCTCTAACTTGCGCTGCTCATGCAAAATGGCAAAGTTCTCTTCTTGGGTCTTGCCGAAACCATAGCCCGGGTCGAGGATGATGTCCTTCACATGAAGGTCGCGCAACTGCTGCACCTCCTTGGAGAAGTTCATCAGCATGTCATGGAGATTGCCCTGGACCGACATGAGAATATAAGGTACCTTCAGACGGCCCATCATGCGGAAGATGGCGGGATAGTCCTTATACTTGTCATCCGTCTCTGCATCCACATCGTAGCGCTCTTCCAAAGGCTTGTCCACAATACCCGTGATGCCACCTTCAGAGACATCGTTAATGATGTCGGCGCCATATTCCTCCACAGCCATGCGTGCCACCTCGGGGCGGTAAGTGTCTACGGATACGGGAATGTCGGGCTGCTCACGGCGTACGATAGGCAGGGCGTGGCGCAGCCGACGCATCTCCTCATCCTCACTCACCTCATCGGCGCCCGGACGAGTAGAAAAAGCGCCTACATCAATGATCTTGCCACCTTGAGCTACAATCTCATTGGCGCGGTCAGCAATCTCTTTCTCCGTCTGCTTGCGGCTCCCGGCAAAGAAACTGTCGGGGGTGCAATTGAGGATGCCCATCACGACAGGCTCCTTGAGCGAAAATAATTGACCTTTAATATTTAAAGTATAATCCATGTCATTCATTTTAAGCAATGCTTATTGCTTTGTTTCTTGCAAATGTACAAATTAATTTTGGGTTTAACTTTGCAGAATGGATTAATTATACTATTTTTGCAAAGAAATATAGGGAACAATAATAGAAATGAGAATCATCCGTCGTATTGCGCGGCTTTTTATGCTGCCCTTGCTTAAGAATGGCGTGTTTTTCGTCACGATGTATATCTTGGGTATACTGTGTGCTTATCTCACGCTACCCGACTCGAATGGTGCTGAGGTGTATGACAACCTGTGGCTTGAGCTTTTCCTCGACCTCTATGTGGCATGTGTCATCCTTGCAGTCATCCCTCGGAAGGTGCGTTTGTGGGTTCGCCGCTGCCTCTACGTCATCCTTTACGGAGTGGCCATCACCGATGTATTCTGTTTCTGGAAGTTCGGCTCCGTCATTACGCCTTCGATGCTCATGCTCGTGGGCGAGACAGACAGTCGGGAGGCAGGCGAGTTCTTCTCCACCTATCTCTCACCCGATGTGCTCACATCGCCGGTGATGTGGATCATTTTGCTCATTCTCGCTCATATCGTCATCGGACTGCGCAAGCCCGTATGCCGCCTGCTCGGTATCAACTATCGCAAGTTCCGGGCACAGCTCAACTTCGGATTCCTGCGCTTCTTCCATCGTTACATGCTCTATCCTGAGTGTGGCGTGCTTGTCATGGCTCTGCTCGTATGGAGCTGCATCACGAGTTGGGATAACAAGAAAGGATTGGCGCAGTTGATGACTGCCAACTCCGTAGGAACCATTGAGCATATCCTTACCAACCCCGATCATGGCAACACCTATCTGCCGATCTACCGCCTCATGTTCTCGATGTACAGCAACCATCTTGCTTCGCAGCAGGTGGAGAAATGTGTGGAAGCATCGCAGCGTGTGAAGGTCGACTCCTGCTCTTTCCGCTCGCCGACAATTGTATTGATCATCGGCGAGAGCTACAGTAAGGCTCACTGCCAGCTCTATGGCTATCCGCAGAAAGACACGCCACGCCAGCGGAAACTTGAGAAGAGCGGCTGGCTGACGAAATTCAACGATGTCGTCTCTTGCTGGAACCTCACGAGCTTCGTCTTCAAGAATGTGCTCTCGATGCATGTAGTAGGCGAGAAAGGAGAATGGTGCGACTATCCGCTCTTCCCCGAACTCTTCCGCAAGGCAGGCTATCAGGTGACCTTCCTCACCAATCAGTTTCTTCTCGCAGCAGGTCAGGCAGTCTACGACTTCTCCGGTGGGTTCTTCCTTAATGATCCACAGCTGAGCAAGGCTCAGTTTGACCTTCGCAACACACAGCTCCATCCGTTTGATGATGGCTTGCTGTCCGACTATGACAACTTCGTGAAAGAAGGTAAGATTAAGCTCTCCGCCAACGGAAAGCATGATCATCCCAACCTCATCATCTTCCATCTCATCGGTCAGCATGTGAGTTATCATACACGTTATCCGAAAGACCGCGCCAAATGGCATGCGGACGACTATAAGGAACTGCGCCCCGATCTGGCTAACAACAGCTACAAGCGGCGCATGATTGCCGATTACGACAACGCTTGTCTGTACAACGACTCTATTGTAACTCAGATTGTGAAGCGCTTCCAGAATAAGGATGCTATCGTCATCTATATGCCTGACCATGGTGAGGAGATCTTTGAGCCGGGGCGCAACATCCTCTGCCGCAACCACTCCAGCGCTGTCGACTGGCCTTTGGCTCACTATGAGTTTGAGGTGCCGTTCTGGATCTGGTGCTCCCCGAAGTATGCGCACCGCCTGCCTCAGGTGTTTGAGGCTATCAAGGAGGCGAAGAACAAGCGGTTTATGACCGATGCCCTGCCACATATGCTCGTATGGCTTGCCGGCATCTCTTCAAAAGACTACCATCCGCAGTACAACCTGCTCTCGCCTGAGTATGACGAGATGCGCCCACGAATACTGAAGAACAGCGTCGATTACGACCAGCTGCGATCCGCAAATAACGCTTCGCAACGCTCCGCTAAAGAATAAGGAAAAAGGATTAAAGAAGACAGAACACCAAAGGTTGCTTCAGTTCTGTGCGGCACCGTTTACGGTGCCGATCAAAGTGCACCGTTACGGTGCCGATAATAAAGAATAGAATATGGCTCTTGAAAACAAAGGAGGAAACATGGCGGGCCGCGACAGCGACCTGTTGACGCGTGCCGAGTGCAATGCCCTGCGTGGCATCGCTATACTTGGAATCTTCCTGCATAACTATTGCCACTGGCTCGGACCCGTGGTGAAAGAAAACGAATATCAATATTTCCAGCACAATGTGGACTGGCTGACGCAATGCATCGCTCGTGCTGACGGCTTGCTCCCGTGTCATCTCATCTCTTTCTTCGGCCACTATGGTGTACCCATCTTCCTCTTCCTCAGTGCCTATGGCCTTGAGCGGAAGTATGGCGGGCGCCCTGGACCGACGCTTGAAGATAACCGCGTAGCACCGCTTTCCTTCATCCGCTACCATTATCTGAAGCTCTTCAAAATGATGATCGTCGGCTTTATCTGCTTCACAATCATCGATGCCATCACACTGGGCTCATGGAAATATAATGTCCAACAGATTGTCGGACAATTACTGATGATCAACAACTGGTATCCTAATCCTGATGATAACATTTGGCCGGGACCTTTCTGGTTTTTTGGCTTGATGCTCCAGCTCTACATCATCTACCGTCTCTTCCTCTACCGCCGCCACTGGGGCTGGACCGTTGGACTGATGGTCGTCTGCACAGGCGTGCAGCTGCTGATGGATCCTGAAGGCGAGACGCTCAACTACTGGCGCTACAATTTCATGGGAGGCATGCTTCCATTTGGATTGGGCCTGCTCTTTGCCCGCTATGGCGAGAAGATCATGATTGTGCGGCTCAACTTCGGTGGCTTGCTCATGAGTTGGGTGGCCTGCTCCTTCTTTATCGTCTCAGCTTCCGAGTCGTTCTATTCGTGGGCTATCGTTCCGGCGCTCATCTGCTATGCCTCGGTCTATCTTGTCAAGAGCATCGACCATCTACCGTGGGCTAAGCTTCGCGGCTGGATTTGGTATGTCCTCACATGGTTAGGCAATATCTCAGCAGCCCTGTTCATTATTCATCCCACCCTACGCAAGGTTTTCATCCCGATCTCGCGTCGCGGCGATGTCTATACAGGACTGCTGCTCTATGTCATTGCTTCGCTTGGCGCAGCCTGGCTCGTCATGAAAGTGATGAAGAAAATTCCTTCTCCGAAACTATGAAAATCCCTGATATTGAATTGGCGAACATCTCGCGCTTCCGTGGCGCACTGATGGGCATCGCCATGCTTATCATTATTCTTTTCCACGTCGACCTTGCCCGCTCCGATATGTTCTTCGGACTGCGGCGTATGGGCAACCTCGGTGTGGACATGTTCCTTTTCCTCAGTGGAATAGGTCTTTGGTTTTCGTGGATGAAGAACCCGTCGTACAAACATTTCTATTTCCGTCGCCTCATCCGCATCTATCCGGCATGGTTCATCATCGCCTGTCTCTTCTATATCCCGCGCATCTATGTGCATGACGTGGGCTCGCTCATTAATCTCCTGGGCGAGATCGGTTTCAACTGGGGCTTCTGGCTTCACGATGAGCTCAACTTCTGGTACATCCCGGCTATCATGATGCTGTACCTCTTTGCTCCGCCTTACATGGAACTCATCAAGCGGCACCCCGTCTATCGCTGGCTGCCCGTGGTGATGATCATGTGGTGTATCCTTGTGGAATGGGTCACGCCAATCCATCATGCCGTAGGGCATATCGAGATCTTCTGGAGTCGTATGCCTATCTTCTTCATTGGCATCAATATGGGAGAGATGGTACGGCAGAAGCGGACTATCGACGGGCAGGGCGTGTGGATGCTGATTATCATGTTCGTAATGACCTTCGCCTCCTGCTTCTTCCTGGAGCAAGTGCGGCATGGGCAGTTCCCGCTGTTTGTCGAGCGCATGCTTTATATCCCCTTGACCATCACGTTCATCCTTCTCTGCAATCGTGTGCTGAGGCGTACACCACAATGGATCAACAAGTCGTTGGCTTTTGTGGGATCCTTGAGCCTGGAGTGCTATCTTATCCATCTTCATTTCGTGCTCGACTATCTGCCGAAGTCGTGGGGTTATTGGCTCACCTTCCTCGTTTGTGTCGTCATTACTATGCCGTTGGCATGGGTGTTGAGCAAAATCGTTAATTGGATCAGCAAAACGATAGAGAAGCTTGTCGCTTAATGTTCTATTTATTGTGTGATGGTGTCGTGTAGGCAGTCACATAGTGACTGCTATCCCTCTTCCGGCGTGGGCAATTTTGCCTTCCGCTTTGGATTTTCTTTGGCTCCGTATTTCAGCAGCTTGTTGGCAGAAGTGGCGATGCTTGCTCCAGTCGGTGCTGTGATGGCGCGCAAAGCATCGAAGGCTTTCTGCGTCTTGCCCAGCTGGTCGTCGGCATTCTGGAAGCGCTCGTAAAACATCTGAACGCGGTTGACAAGCTCGTCGGCCGTTGCCATGATCTTGTCTTGGTTCTCCACTTGGCGAACCTGCCGCCATGTCATCTCCAGCACGCGCAGCATCATATAAAGCGTCTGAGAGCCTGAGATGATGACACCCTGGTCGTAGGCATCCTTCCACAGACTCGGGTCGTTGGCGAGGGCGAGCTGCACAGCGCTCTCCGAATAGATATACATCACCACGAAGTCGAGCTTGTTGCCACTGCCACGAAGATATGAACTGTAGTTCTTGTGCGCCAACTCTTTCACGTGGTTGCGCACAGAGAGAATATGCCGCTGCAAGGCTTCCTCTTTGGCTTCCGGCGTCTCCGCATTGTGGTAATCCTCAAAAGCTTTGAGCGACATCTTCGAGTCGATGACCACATCGCGGTTGTCGGGGAAATGTAGGATGACATCGGGGATCATGCGGTGCCCTTCTTCCTCATAGAGTGTGTTGCCGTGCTCATCGCGCAGCGTCACCTGCTCTTCAAACTGCGTGCCTTCCTCTAAGCCCATATTCTCAAGAAGCGTGCGAAGCCGAAGCTCACCAAAGTTACCCTGCGTCTTATTCTCTGAAGTCAGAGCCTGCGCTAACTTATCTGCCCGTTCGCCGACCTCCTTGGCTTGTTTGAGATTCTCTTTGATGCTTACGTCGAGCCGCTCCATCGTCGTAGCCTGCTCGCGCCCCGTCTTCTCCACGGCTTCGCGCATCTGCTTGAGGTTCTCGTGGAGTGGGGTGAGGATGGCAGAGAGTTGTTCTTTGTTCGTTGCAGAGAGCTCTTCTGTGCGTTTCTTGAGAATTTCCTCCGATGCCGTGTTGATCTGCTCGCGAATGAGGTTGCCTTGCTGCTCCATCTGTGCCTTCTGCTGCTCACGCAGTTCATTGAGCTGCTGCTGATACCTGCTTTCCAGCTCTGCTTTCTGCTTCTCGGCAGCAACTTTCGTCTCTTGCAGTTGCTTCTCTGCATCCGCCTTGCTTTCGCTGAGTTGTTGGTTGAGCGTGTTGACCTGTGCCTGCAGCACGTCGCGTGCTGAGACGAGTTGTGTGCGCTCAGCACCAAACCGACTCTGCGCCAAGAGATAGCCGATGGCGATGCCGACAGCGATACAAATTATGGAGATAATGATTGGCATAGTCATGATTGTTTGTTTATGCAAAGTTACGGAAAAAGCCCAGGATATGCAAGAGTATGCGCCATTCAACCGTAATGTGGTAGTGTTAAAAGCGTAATGGCAATGCTTTTATAGTGAAATGGCAATTCGATTACGATGAAAAACTTGGTAGTATTAAATAAGTTTCGTATCTTTGCATTATAAAGAAAAGAGTATGACAAACCCTCCTGATACCTCTCATAAGATGAAAAAGACGGAAGCTTTGCTGCGGCTCATCCGCCCTGCCCAGTGGATCAAAAACTTCTTTGTTTTTGCTCCAATCCTCTTCGGTGGCGCGCTCTTCAATGTCTACGCATTGATCGATGGCATCATCACGTTTTTTGCCTTCAGCTTCGCTGCCTCAAGCATCTATTGTTTCAACGATATCCACGATGTAGCCGACGACCGTCGGCATCCTGAGAAGTGCCACAGGCCGATCGCCAGTGGAGCCGTGAGCGTGCCGCAGGCTTACGGACTGATGATGCTGATGTTTGTTTTGGGCGTTGGTTCCTGCTTTCTGCTCACATTGATCAATTATGAGCCGATTGTTACCGTGCTGTCGACCTTGGGGGTTATCGTGTTCTATTGGTTGCTCAATCTCTCTTACTGTATCCGCCTGAAACAATATGCCATCATCGATGTGTGTATCGTGGCCTTTGGCTTCGTGCTCCGCATGATAGCCGGTGGCGTGGCGACAAATATCATGCTGAGCAAATGGATTGTGCTCATGACTTTTCTCATCACCCTCTTCATGAGTTTTGCCAAGCGGCGCGATGATGTGCTGCGTATGGAGGCTACGGGAGAAGCACCGCGAAAAAACACCATCCGCTACAACTCTACGTTCATCAATCAGGCACTCACCATTACGGCTTCAGTCACTCTCGTGTGCTACATCATGTATACCGTCAGCCCGGAGACGCAGGCCCGGTTCCACTCCGACTACCTCTATCTGACGAGCATCTATGTGCTCCTTGGCTTGCTACGGTATATCCAGATAGCCGTGGTCGACAAGAAGAGCGGCAACCCAACAAAGGTCATTATCCACGACCACTTCATTCAACTTGACGTGCTGGCATGGCTTATAACGTTCATGCTCATCATCTATGTAGGATAGAAAATTACACCCTGAAATTTATGTGGAATAAAAAACTATATGTTTTCGACTTTGACGGTACGCTGACCACGCGCGACACGCTCATTGCCTTCATCCGCTTCTCGCGGGGGACGACATGGCTCTTGCGTTGCCTCTTCCAACTGTTGCCGTGGCTGGTGCTGATGAAACTGCACCTTGCCGACAACGGGCGTACGAAGGAGCGACTCTTCTCCCTCTGTTTCAAAGATATGCCATTGGACGAATTCAATGACCTCTGCAACCGGTTCGCTACAGCTGCTACGCACCGCATCATTCGCCAAGACACGTGGGAGGTGATGAAGAAAGCCCTTGCAGCTGGCAGCAGAGTGTTCGTTGTCAGTGCGAGCATCGACAACTGGGTGGCACCTTTCTTTAGGAAGGTGGGGGCAGTGACCATCCTCGGCACGCAGATTGAGGTCATCAACAATAACCTCACCGGGCGCTTCCTTACGCCCAACTGCTATGGCGCGGAGAAGGTCAAACGGCTCAAGGAAGCGCTACCGGGGCTCAAGAGCAACCGGCGACAGTATGAAATCATTGCCTTTGGCGACAGCCGTGGCGATAAAGAAATGTTTGAATATGCAGACGAAAGTTATTATATCGGGAAAGAGTATTTCAAACCTGATGCAAGGCAAGCTCGGTGAAGTCATCCGCTTCGGCATCGTGGGCGGCCTGGCGACCCTCATCCAGTATGGCATCTACTACGGACTGATCCAACTGATCCCTTCCTCCGCCTCGAAAGGTGATGCTCATCTGTGGACCTCTGTGGCGATGACGGTGGGTTACGTGGTGAGTTTCGTCTTCAACTTCATTGCCTCCACACGCTTCACTTTCCGCGTCAAGGCCAATGCCAAGCGCGGTGCCGGCTTCCTCTTCTCGCATATCGTGAACTATTGCCTTCAGATGCTGACGCTCAACTTCTTCCTTTGGCTCGGCCTGTCGAAGGCTGTGGCTCCCATCCCGATGTTCTGCATCTGCGTACCTATCAACTTCCTCCTCGTGCGGTTTTTCTTGAAGCGGTGAAGTTCTGTGCGATGGCGTTTACGCCATCGATAAAAGTGCAAACCATGAAAAAGCTATCCCTCTTCTTTTTCCTTCTTCTCTTCTCTGCGCAGCTCTCAGCTCAGCGCCCTTCCGTTACCTCCTTCACGCTCTCCAATGGCATGACGGTGTGGCTCAGTGAGGATCACGCCCAGCCGAAGGTCTTTGGAGCTGTCGTCGTGAAGGCTGGAGCCAAGGATTGCCCTAACTCGGGTATTGCTCATTACCTCGAGCATCTGCTGTTCAAAGGCACGCAGAAGATAGGCACCACCGATTACGCGAAGGAGGAACCATGGCTCGACAGCATCTCGGCGCAGTATGACCGCTTAGCGAAGACAACCGATGCCGCGCAGCGCCTTGCTATCCAGCGCCATATCAACGACCTCTCTATCCATGCAGCCGACTATGCCATCCCCAACGAGTTTGGCAGTCTCATCGACCGCTTCGGCGGCACGGGGCTCAATGCTTATACCTCTTTTGACGAGACGGTCTTCCACAATTCTTTCTCACCGCAATATATCCGTCAGTGGTGTGAGCTCAATGCTGAGCGCATGCGTGATCCCGTCTTTCGCCTTTTCCAAGGAGAACTTGAGACGGTCTATGAGGAGAAGAATATGTATGCAGACAATCTCCTCGCTTCCACGGCTGAGAAGGCACAGCAGATAGCCCTTGCCGGCACGCCTTATGCCTATCCTATCATCGGAGCCACAGACAGCTTGAAGAACCCGCGCCTGTCTGAGATGATGCGCTTCTTCCGTGAGCGCTATGTACCTACGAATATGGGGCTTATCCTCTGCGGCGATATTCAGACGGACAGTCTACGCCCGCTTCTTGAGCGCACGTTTGGTACCCTCCGCGCATCGGGTGAGACCTTCACGCCTACACCGCGCGCCCGGTTGCGCGATTTCACTCATATGCCTGTGCTGCGTCTTAAGGTGCCTGTGCCTATCGTGAAGATTGGAGGCAGAATCTGGCAGACACCCAGTGAGGCAAGCAGCGATTATGCCGCTTTCCAAGTGCTTGCCGCTATGCTTACTAATGATGAGAGCACGGGACTGATTGACTCACTGATGACGAGTAGTCGTGTGCTCTTCGCCCGCGGCATGGGCTATAACTTCAAGGACTTCTCGGCGTGGGGCTTTGGCTTTGTGCCCCGTCTGCCTTTCGGCTCCCGCAAGAAAGCGGAGAGGCTCTGTCTTGATCAGATTGACAAACTCAAGCACGGCCTATTCAGTGATGCCGCGCTCCAGGCTACGAAGCTCACGCTCAAGCGCAATGCAGAGATGGCGATGGAGAATATCGATGGTCGAAGCACTGCGATGATCAATGCTTTCTCGCATGGGCTGTCATGGAATGAGGTGGCTGATCGTGGTGCAAGCATCGACAGTGTGAGCCGTGAGGATGTCATGCGAGTGGCACAGAAATACTTGAACGATGACTGTCTCCGGTTGGCGAAGAAGTTCGGTCATTATCCGAAGGAGCATGTCTCGCAGCCTGGCTATAAACCCGTGAAGCCGAAGAATGCTGATAAGCAGTCGGCTTATGCCGAGGCGATAGAGCAGGAATCAACACCATCAGCTACTCCGAGAACGCTTGACCTTGAGAAGGATGCAATGAGTACACCTTTGTCAAGGCTTGTCAACCTTTATACGGTCAACAATCCTCAGAACGACGTCTTCACGCTTCAGCTTATCTATCGCCGCGGCTTCCGCAAAGACAAACGGCTGGATCCGATGGCAGAGTATCTCAACTCCATAGGCACTGTAAACCACGACAAGCATGCCTTTGGCAATCTGCTGCGTAGTTATGGTGCCACGCTCTCTGCTGAGGCCTCGGCTAATGATGTTACCCTTAAGTTGACAGGTATCGACCGCTATTTCAATAAATCGGTGGCTTTGCTTCATGAGTTTCTCACAGCTCCCAAGGCCGACAAGAAACAGTTTGATGCTTTGGTCAAGTCGACAAAGCTCGGTGATCGCACGATGTTTAAGCAGAACAGTAATATAGCCCGGATCGTGTTGCAGAAGATTGTCTTTGGCGACAGCTCCGACTATCTGAATCGGATCACGGCAAAGGAGTTGAAGAAAATAGATGGCGACAGTCTTGTCAGTATCTTCAAGAATCTGCAACATTGTCAGATGGATATTGTCTATTGTGGCAGTCTGACAACTAAAGATATTGAAAACATCCTAAAAGATAATATTTCCGTGGATAAGGTTGACCAAGCATGGACACCGAGCAGCCTGCCACTTCAGCCTGTCAAGGAGAACACCATTTATATCTATGACAATCCTTCAGCACGTCAGACCATCGTGGGAAGCTATGAACAGACGGCGTCGATGCCTACCTCCAAAGACCGTGCACAGTTAAGATTGTGGAGCACTTATTTCGGAGGTGGCATGCAGTCGGTGCTTTTCCAGGAAGTGCGTGAGTTTCGTGCACTGGCTTATTCGGCTCATGGCTACGCCTTGCTTCCTGACCTCCTTACGCGTGGTGCCGAGCCTTGTTGCTATGTCTCGCAGATCGGTACGCAGGCTGACAAGGCGATGACGACGACGCTGCTTCTCGATTCGCTCTTGACCCACATGCCGCTTCGCAGTGAGCAGGTAGAGGCTGCAAGTCATGCCATAGTCAACGGTATCAACAACAGTTTCCCGACGATGCGGCAGATAGGATCGGACGTTGCCACCCTCCGTCTGTATGGTTATTCGCATGATCCCGATGCTGACATCATTCAGGCGCTCGCTCCCTTGACATCATCTGACCTCATGAAATTCTATCAGCAACAAATCCGGTCTCGTCCCCATGCTATCTTCATTGTTGGCAACAAGAAGATGCTTGACATGAAGCGGCTCAGCAAGATAGGGAAGATTGTGGAGCTTAAGAAGGAAGATGTGTATAAACGCTGAAGAGCAATGATGGCCCACATCCTCTCTTCTTCAGTGTCGCGTAGGCAGTCACATAGTGACTGCTCATAAATCAACATTTTTGGCATATTTCTTGTCTATCTCACAATAAATCGATATATTTGCAAGACAATAACTGTAATATAATAAAACTATGGAAGTACAAGATTTGGAAAAGATCGTCGAGCAGCAGAGCTCCGCAAATCGTATGGAGCGCGACCTGGCAAAGTCGGCTGCCTTTCCTGCTCTGATGCGTAAAGTATATCTCTGGATGACGATGGCGCTTGTCATCACAGGCCTCTGTGCATGGGGCACGGCAACGAGCCCTGCAATGGTGCAACTGGTCTTTGGCAACCAGGCAGCTATCTGGGTGCTGTTTTTTGCTGAACTCTTCTTGGTGGGTTATACAACTTTACGTATCCAACGCCTCTCGCTGGCTACTGCCACCACGCTGTTTATCATCTATTCTGCGCTCAACGGCGTAGTGCTGTCATCCATCTTTATGGTTTACACGATGACGTCCATTGCTAAGGTGTTCTTCATTACAGCTGGCACCTTTGGCGTTACGGCACTCTATGGAGCTGTAACAAAGACCGACCTGACGAAGTTCGGAAACCTCTTCCTCATGGCGCTCTTCGGTTTGATCATCGCTACGGTGGTAAACCTCTTCATGCAGAGTGCTCGCTTTGACCTTATTCTGAGCTATATCGGTGTCGTGCTCTTCGTGGGTCTCACCGCATGGGACAGCCAGCAGATCAAGCGTGCGCTCGCTATGCAAGGTGGCCTTGATGAAACTTCGCAGAAAGTGGCATTGCTTGGTGCTCTTGAGCTTTACCTCGATTTCATCAACCTCTTCCTCTATCTGCTGAGATTCTTCGGCAGAAGCAACAACTAAGATTGTGAGGTGGTTCATGTAACCACTTTTTGAAACATTTGCAGGGGCGGCCCACAAGGGTCGCCCCTGCATCGTTATCAGTGCATTGCTGCATATTTATGACAATTATATTCCAAAAGTTTTATTCTATTAGGAAAACTTGCAAAATAATTGCATATTTGTTTGCATATATCGTTCAAATATACTAATTTTGCAAACACAAATAGGATAAATATACAGTTTAGCGTTTATAATGAAGGTAAAAAGTCAGCGGTTAGATGCCATTAAGATGATCCTTTCGAGCGAAGAGATCAGCAGTCAGGAAGACCTTTTGAAGAGACTTCATGAGGAGGGCTTCCCTGTGACTCAGGCAACGCTGAGCCGTGATCTCAAGCAGTTGAAGGTCGCTAAGGCGGCAAGCATCAGCGGGCAGTATGTGTATGTCCTGCCCAACGAGACGATGTACCATCGTATCCATACCCCGCTTAAAGCTGTTGAGATGATGACCGTACCTGGCTTCCTGAGTATCAACTTCTCGGGCAATATCGGAGTTATCCACACGCGACCGGGCTATGCCAGTAGCATCGCTTACAATATCGACAACAGCGATATCCCGGAGATCATGGGAACGATAGCCGGTGATGATACCATTTTTATCGTTATTCAGGAGGGTGCCGATCACAATGCTATCATTGATGCCCTTCATGATAATCTGATTTTCTAATTTGATATTAATATACAGACTTTCTAATATATAGTAGGTAAATGAAAGACGTGAAAGTATTGGTTGCCGACGAGAGTCATATTAAATATGTCGACACCATCTTGAAGACCATTGCTGATGCTGCCAAGGTGAGGGGCACTGGCATCGCCAAGCGCTCACCGGAGTATGTGGCGACGAAGATGCGAGAGGCTAAGGCTGTCATCGCTCTCGATGGTGACAAATTCGCTGGCTTTAGTTACATTGAGACTTGGGGCAACAAGCATTATGTCACAACTTCGGGACTGATTGTGCATCCCGACTACCGTGGCCTTGGGCTGGCCAAGCGTATCAAGAATCTTACATTCACGCTCGCCCGTGTGCGCTGGCCCCATGCCAAGATCTTCTCGCTGACCAGTGGGTCAGCCGTGATGAAGATGAATACGCAGCTCGGTTACCTCCCCGTGACCTTCAAGGATCTGACTGATGATGAGTCGTTCTGGCGTGGATGCGAGGGTTGCATCAACTCGGATATCCTTCATCGCACGAACCGACAGTATTGCATCTGTACGGCTATGCTTTTCGATCCTGCTGAGCATCTTCCCGTCCGTCTCCCAGAGGACGTGATGGAGAGGATCAAGAAGATCGATGGAGTAAAATAAGTATAGCGTAGGGGCGAACCCAGTGGCCGCCCTAACCCCAATAAAACATAATATAAATTAGATAGATATGGCAAAGAAGAAAGTAGTAGTCGCCTTCAGTGGCGGTTTGGATACATCTTATACAGTGATGAAACTCTCCCAAGATGGTTGGGATGTCTATGCAGCATGCGCTAACACTGGTGGTTTCTCCGCTGAGCAGCTGAAGAAGAATGAGGAGAATGCTTACAAGCTGGGCGCTGTCAAGTATGTCACCCTCGATGTCACGCAGGAATATTACGCCAAGAGCCTGAAGTACATGATCTTCGGCAATGTGCTGCGTAATAACTGCTATCCTATCTCCGTATCCTCGGAGCGTATCTTCCAAGCTATCGCCATTGCGCGCTATGCCAATGAGATTCAGGCTGATGCCATCGCTCATGGTTCAACAGGTGCCGGCAACGACCAGATCCGTTTCGATATGACTTTCCAGGTTATGGCTCCGAAGATGGAGATCATCACGCTGACCCGTGATAAGGAACTGTCTCGTAAGGAGGAGGTCGACTACCTCAATTCCCACGGCTTCTTTGCTGACTTCACAAAACTCAAATACAGTTACAATGTAGGTATCTGGGGCACAAGTATCTGTGGTGGTGAGCTCCTCGATCCGACACAGGGCCTGCCTGAGAACGCTTATCTGAAGCATGTCACTGCCAAGGAGCCGGAGGCCGAACTGCGCATCACCTTTAAGAAAGGAGAGATTGATGCTGTCAACGGTGAGCATTTTGACGATAAGGTGAAAGCCATTCAGAAGATTGAGGAGATTGGTGCTAGCTATGCCATCGGCCGTGACTGTAATGTGGGTGACACCATCATCGGTATCAAAGGCCGTGTAGGCTTCGAGGCTGCTGCTCCTAAGATCATCATTGAGGCGCACCGTCTGCTCGAGAAGTCGACACTGAGCAAATGGCAGCAGTACTGGAAGGATCAGATCGCCAACTGGTACGGCATGTTCCTGCACGAGAGTGAGTATCTTGAGCCAGTGATGCCCGATATGGAGGCTTTCCTCACATCTTCGCAGCGCCACGTTAATGGCACAGCAATCCTCAAACTCCGTCCTTACACCCTGCAGACGGTAGGTGTGGACAGCGATGATGACCTCACGAAGTCGAAGCTCGGTGAGTATGGTGAGATGAATCACGGTTGGACCGCTGACGATGCCAAGGGATTCATTAAGATCCTCTCCACACCGCTAAAGATGTATTATGGTATCCATCCAATAGACGAAGAGAGATAATGCTTTGCAGTGGCCGCCCATAGTGGCGGCCACCAACTAAAATGTAATTATGCAAAAGATTAAAATAGGAATCTTAGGAGCAGCCGGTTACACGGGTGGTGAATTGATCCGCGTGTTGGTCAATCACCCTCAGGCAGAGATCGTCTTTGCCAACAGTGAGAGCAATGCCGGACACCTTGTGGCAGATGTCCATGAAGGACTCTATGGCGACACGGATCTGAAGTTCACCTCCGAACTGCCTTTCGACAAGGTGGATGTCGTCTTCTTCTGCTTCGGACATGGCAAGAGCGAGGCGTTCATGAAGGAGCACGATATCCCGGAGAATGTCAAGGTTATCGATCTTGCTCAGGACTTCCGCCTTGCTCCGAAAGAGATTGTGCATACGCAGCATCCCACACCTGAGGCTCACGACTTCGTCTATGGTCTCCCGGAGATCAACAGCAGTAAGATAGCCTCAGCCATGCATGTCGCCAATCCCGGCTGCTTTGCGACCTGTATCCAGCTCGGCCTGCTCCCCGCTGCTAAGATGGGACTGCTTAAGAGCGATGTCAGTGTCAATGCGATCACGGGTTCTACAGGTGCCGGTGTCAAGCCGGGTGCCACGACACATTTCTCCTGGCGCTCCAATAACCTCAGTATCTACAAGGCTTTCAAGCACCAGCACATCCCCGAGATTCGTCAGAGTCTCACGCAGGTACAGGGTTCTCTTGATGCTTCTATCGACTTCATCCCTTACCGTGGTGACTTCCCTCGTGGCATCTTCGCTACAGAGGTGGTGAAGACAGATGCAGACCTCGACACGATTGTGGCGGGCTACAAGGACTTCTATAAAGATCAGCCTTTCACCCATTATGTGGATAAGGCGCTCGACCTCAAGCAGGTAGTGAACACAAACAAGGCGCTCGTCCATTGCGATAAGGTTGATGACAAACTCCTCATCACGTCTTGCATTGACAACCTTCTCAAAGGTGCTGTCGGCCAGGCCGTAGAGAATATGAACATCATGTTCGGAATCGAGGAGACAGTAGGGTTGAGGCTGAAAGCAAGCGCATTTTAGCCGGCCCCACCCCCGCCGGCCCCACCCCTGCCCCTCCCCCATCCAGGGGAGGGGAATGATTACCGACAAGAATCGATAGGGGGTGTCGAGAGTCTTTAAATTATAATAACAATAATATTAACAATAAAACATGCTCCGTTAACCCCTTGAAACAAATTATACTCCTCCCCTGGATGGGGGAAGGGGCAAGGGGTAGGGCCTACTATATTATGCAACCATACAAAGTATTTTCATTATTCGACGTCAATATCGTACGGGGCAAAGGAGCCCGCGTATGGGACGATAAAGGACAGGAGTATCTGGATTTCTATGGCGGCCATGCTGTCATCAGCATAGGCCATAGTCATCCGCATTATGTGCAGGCTGTCTACGATCAGGTGCAGAAGATTGGATTCTACTCCAATAGTGTCATCAACACCTTGCAGCAGCAACTCGCTGAGCGCCTCGGAAAGATCAGCGGTTATGAGGACTACAGCCTCTTCCTGATCAACAGTGGTGCGGAGGCCAACGAGAATGCGCTGAAGCTCGCCAGTTTCCACAACGGTCGTCGTCGTGTGCTCGCCGTGCAGCACTCTTTCCATGGTCGTACCTCGCTTGCTGTGGAGGTAACGGATAACAAGAAGTATCTTGCACCGATCAACGACAACCATCAAGTGACTTTCCTACCCATGAACGACCTTGGGGCCTGGGAGGAAGAACTCGCTAAAGGAGATGTCTGCGCTGTTATCCTTGAGTGTATCCAGGGTATCGGCGGCTGTGTCATGGCTACGCCCGAGTTCGCCCAGGGCCTGGCAAAGGCTTGCAAAAAATATGGTACAGTGTTGATCTGCGATGAGATCCAGTGTGGCTATGGCCGAAGTGGAAAGTTCTTTGCCCATCAGTGGCTTGGCATCAAGCCTGACCTCATCACCGTTGCCAAGGGTATCGCCAATGGTCTGCCGATGGCTGCCGTGCTTATCTCTCCCGACTTCCCACCAGTCATTGGACAGCTCGGAACAACGTTTGGTGGTAATCATCTGGCTTGTGCTGCTGCGCTCGCTGTGCTTGATGTTTTCGAGCAGGAGCATCTTGTGGAAAATGCCAATGAGGTAGGAACCTACTTCATTGATCAACTGCGCCAACTTCAGCAGACGAACAGTCATGTCCTTGAAGTTCGTGGGCGTGGCTTGATGATCGGCTTGGTCCTCGATACACCTCACAAGGAGGTGCGCTCTCGTCTTGTTCATGAGCAGCATGCTTTCACAGGATGTGCCGGAACCAACATCCTCCGTATTCTGCCGCCGCTCATCATCACGAAGGCGGATGTCGATGACTTCATCTTCCGTCTGAAGAACGTCCTCGAAGAATTGTAAATCTATTCATTATGAAAATTGCAATCATTGGTGCCGGAGAGATGGGTGGTGCTTTCGCTGCCGGACTTCTCAAAGGTACATTAATAAAAGACTCTCTGTTCAAACCAGAGGATATAACCGTTTCCAACCCGCATGAGAATAAGCTCCTGCGCTTCCAGGAGTTGGGTGCCAGCGTGACTACAGACAATAAAGTAGCGATCGCTGGGGCCGACTTTATCACGATAGCCGTGAAGCCGAAAGTGGTAAAGACGGTTATTGACGAGTTGAAGCCACTTATTGACTATGACAGTCAGACGATCGTCAACATGGCTGCGAGCATCTCTATCGCTCAGCTCAGTGAATGGCTTGACAAGGATGGAAAGGTACCCGACATCGTTCAGGCATTGCCTAACATTGGTATTGCGGAGAAGGCCTCGATGACCTTCCTCTCACCGAGCAAGCAGGCTGAACCACATCTTGGTAAGGTGCAGGACATCTTCAACAGTGTTGGCAGTTCGCTTGTTGTTGAAGAGACACTGCTCAATTCAGGTACGGCGCTCTCCGGTTGTGGCATTGCTTATATCATGCGCTTTGTGCGTGCTGCTTCGGAGGCGGGCGTGGAACTCGGCTTCAAGGCTAACGATGCTAAGAACATCGTCCTACAGACTATGCAGGGTGCCATCAATCTTCTGAAAGCAACCAGCAGTAATCCCGAGGCAGAGATTGATAAAGTGACGACTCCTGGTGGTATGACGATCAAGGGCCTCAATGCTATGGAGCAGGCTGGATTCACCAATGCCGTGATACAAGGATTCAAAGGTTGCTTGAAATAGTTTCTCGGTTGGAAACTGATAGCTTCTAAGTTGGAAACTCGGAGTTTCTCGGTTGAAAACTAACAGTTTCTAAGTTGGAAACTAACAGTTTTTCGATGGGAAACTTCACGGAGAATGTTAGATGCTTAATAATTGACAACAAGAAAGGGAAGATGAAACGAATAGTAATAAAGGTAGGATCGAATGTGCTGACACGTCCCGATGGCAATATCAATGTCACACGGGTGTCGTCTATTGTAGATCAGATAGTGTGGCTACGGAAACACGACTATGAGGTAATCCTCGTGTCTTCCGGTTCACTGGCTTGTGGAAAAGGGGAACTGAGCCCAGGCCGTAGGCTCGACAGTGTGCAGCAGCGCCAGCTTTTCTCGTCTATCGGTCAGGTGAAGCTTATCGGCCTTTATTACGATCTCTTCCGTGAATACGGTGTGCACATCGGTCAGATGCTGACGATGAAGGAGAGTTTCTCTACCCGTGGCGAGTATCTCAACCAGCGCTCCTGCATCTCTGTGATGTTGGAGAGTGGTGTCGTGCCGATTATCAATGAGAACGACCCAGTGAGTGTCACGGAGCTGATGTTCACGGATAACGATGAACTCGCTGGCCTTGTGGCTTCAATGATGAACGCTAAGACACTTATCATCCTCACGAATGTAGACGGTATCTATAACGGTGATCCTAAGGCACCGAACACGCGTGTCATCCCGATGGTCAATTACGACCGCGACCTGAGTGAGTATGTTCAGGACTCAAAGAGTAACTTCGGGCGGGGCGGCATGGTGACGAAACTGAAGATTGCCAGTAAGGTAGCGGATGAGGGGATCAAGGTCATTATCGCTAATGGTACTGCCGACAACATTCTTGTCAATCTTGCACAGCATCCGCAAGAGACGATGCATACGGAGTTTCGGCCTAACCCGAACCCCACCTCACGTATCAAGAAGTGGATTGCTCACAGTGAGAGCTTTGCTCAGGGGCGCGTCATCATCAATGCAAAGGCAGAAGAAGCTCTCAAAGGCGACAAGGCTGTGAGCTTGCTGCCGGTTGGTGTGACATCTGTGGAAGGCGACTTTGAGGAAGGTGACATTATCGATGTTGTCAACCCTAAAGGTGAGACGATCGCCCTCGGGCGCAGCAGCTACAGTGCCGCTGAGGCCCGGAAGGTCATCGGCATCCATGATGTTAAGCCGCTCATCCATTACGATTATTTGTACATGGAATAAACAATTGCGGGCGGTCCATAGCCGCCCGCGCATTTTTTATAGGAAGGCGTCTAACTCCTTGTGGAAGTCGTCATCGCTGGGGCGGAAGGCATCGCTGTTGCCAATGGTTCCATCGGCTTTGATGACCATAAACCGAGGAATGGCGCTGATGCCATAGGCTTCCGACATTGTTCGGTTCTGTTCTTCGCTGACATGATACTGTGCCCACTGCGGTTTGTCGTTTTCAATCATGCTCAGCCATGCCTTTCGATTCTGATCTACTGAAATTGAGATGAATACCACCTTATCGTTGCCTTTATATTCTTCTACTCGCTTGGCGAGATAAGGAATCTCACGTTTGCAGGGGCCGCACCAGGTAGCCCACACATCAATATAAACCACCTTTCCGCGAAGGTCACTAAGACGATATTGCTTGCCTTGTGCGTCTTCGAAGGAGAAGTCTTTCGCTTCCATGCCCGGCCTTGTCTGCTTTAAGGCATTCACCTTCATGGCATAATGTTCAAGAATGACGCTGTCTCCTTGGGCGTATTCGGCAAAGGGCTTCCAGAACGCATCTATATCCTTGAAGTCCTTTCCATAGTCGATGGTCTCTCTTGCACATTCAGCAAGAAGCTGGTGCTTCACATCCGGGTCGGTGATATATTGTTTCATCACTCGTAGATATTCCAGACCATAGGCTGTCTGGTCACCGCCCCACTGTGCATGTACCGTTGTATCCATGTGCTCTTCGATGAAGGCCTGAGGAATATTATTGTAGAGTCCTATCCAGTCGTTCGGGCTCACGCTCTGCAGTCTCTTGACGGCCTCTTTATGTCGATTGTCGCTTTTAGGCAACAAACGGCAGAGAAAGTTATCATGCCGGTTCTCGTTGAGTTGGGTAAGGAAACTGCGCAAGTTGCTGTTCTTAATCTTCTTGATGCTCTTTGCTAACGTCTGATAGCGTGCATCGAGTGTACTGATTCGGATATCCTTGGCAAGCTTGGGCTGCTCACCGGGGTAGGCGAAGAAGTCGGTGAATTCGTATGTCTTTTCAAAGTCGCGCAGACAACGGGAAGCATCAGCGTCTGAGCCTTTATAGTCGAGCAATAGCTTGCCTTTCTTATCTCGTTTAGCGAATACTTCGATAGTCTGTCCTTTTTCGAGAAAGAAATCATGCTCACTGCCGTCTGCCAATACGAGGTAAGCCGGACAGAAGTCCATTTTGCCTAAGTTGTTGACGGAGACAGAGAAGTTGCCTTTGGCATCAGCCTTGACGCGTTTCTCATTGCCATCGTAGCGGCTGCCGCCACGCTCGGGGTTGTAGCACAGATACATCTTCTTGTTCAGTGCTGTATCAGCGATACAGCCTCTTACCGTTTGTGCCTTTAGTGTTTGAGAAGCTGTCAGACCAGCGAGAAGGAGACTGACAGCTAAGAATGAATGAATTCTTTTCATTATTAATAGTTCTGTGTAAGATTAGGATTATTACGTGTCGCATTGAGCGGGAAGGGGAAGATCCAGAGTTTGGAGTCGGGAGCAATGGAGAACTCCATGGTCTTACCACTCTGCTTGAGCGTGATGTGGCGGGTTAGAGTCTCCTTATAATCTGCCTCCGTATTCCATCGTTTCCGGTCGAAGAAGTTATCGTAGGTAGCGAGGCACTCGATAAACTTTGCCCGTTGCAGCAGTGCCATAGCTTCTTGCTCTGTCGAGGCCGTGAAAGGTTTGTAAGCGTCCGGCTCTATGCGTTTCTCCCGTACCTTGTTGATAAGGTCGAGGCCTTTCTGAATTTGTCCCGTGCGGATGTAGCACTCAGCAGCTACATAATACATACGGTCAGAGGTGATGCCCCAGTTGTTCCAATAAAGGTCAAAACTCTGGCATTCCTTGCAGCCCTTGACGCCACTGAGCATTTCGCCGTAATAGTCATCCCACAACGGGTCTCCGTAACACTGCGCATCGTTGACAGTGATATCGCCGTCTTCAAACTTCTCCACAGTCTCCTTCGTGAGATATTCGCCCCAGGGCTTTCCCATGCCATGATTGATATACATGATATTGCTGGGGTCAATCTCGTCAATCACCCATTCGTTGGTCTCCATGATAGAAGTGCGGTCAGCGATAGTACCGTTATACTGAAGCGCCTTCAGGGCATAGGGAAGTGCCTTGTCGTACTCCTTCATCTGCATGAGTACCTTTGCTTTCACGGCATAGCCCCATGCTTTACTGCCGCGAATTTCCTGCGCCTTGTCGGGCAGTGCAAGGATATAATCATCTGCGAGGTCTGCGAGAATCTTGTCATAATCCTCTGCCACGGAAATCTTCTTAGGCTGAGCATGTGTGTCCATGTCCTCCCGATAAGGCACACCCGACTGTTGACTTGCCGTAGCAGCATCATATTGGGGCGCGTAGATATTGACAAGGAGATAGTGCATATAAGCGCGGAGGATATGTGCCTCGGCCTTGATCAGTGTCTTCGTGGTGTCCTCACCCTCAGAGGCGTCAGCTTTGCTTAAGATGGTGTTGGCATAGAAAATGTTCTGATAAGCTGTGGAATAGATCTCATCCGTAGCTGTCACGTTGGCGCGGTCTGCATTCTCATCGTAAGTGAGCAAGGCATAGTTGAGCGTGTTCTTCTGTGAGAGCACTGTCGGCACATCGTTGTCGGTATAGCACTCGTTAACAACTAAGCAGAGAGGGCCGGGGTCACCGAGATCCCACTCTTGGTTGAGCAACTTCTCCAGGTCGCTGGTCTTATCAAGGATAGTCTTGCCTTTAGGTGTGATGTCAAGCTGGTCATCGCAGGCTGACAGTGCCAAAACGGCGGCAAGAAACAAGAATATATATTTTATTTTCATTGTAACTTCAATGTATTTTCGTTGGAACTGGGATTATTAAAAGTTGACGCTCAGACTCATTGTGTAGCTTCTCGGTGTACGGAGCAGTGTCTGTCCGCTATAAGGGTCAACACTCTCCGGGTCGATATTCTTCGAGTTGCGTGCCCATGTGAACACGTTGTTCATCTGTACGCGCAGCCGCAGTCCGCCGACACCTATCTTCCTGCAGATCTCTGAAGGGAAGGTATAGCCAAGCACAAGTGTACGCATCTTCATGTAATCGGCATGCACGACGTTGAAATCGAAAAAGGCGGGATCATCGTCGTACATTCGCATGTTATAAGCCGGGCGGCCGTTGGCAAGATAAGCCGTTGGGTCACTGCTGTGCCAGTAGTTGAGCATATTGCTATAGACAGGTTCTTCATATTCTGTACCCATTTGGATGGTCCAGTCGTTGGCATTGATACGCATGTAATGACCGAGGTAACACACCATCATGGCAGACAGCGAGAAGCCGCGCCAGGTGATGGTCGGTGTCAGAGAAGCACTCACCTTAGGATCGAGCGAGCCGCTGTATACGGCATCCGCTGCCTCGAAACTGCTCTCAAAGGTAGCGGCTGCAATCTTAGTACCGTCAGCCTTGATGAAATAGCACTGCTGGTTGCCGTCGTCGTCGAGACCGATACCACCGAAACGAAGGCTGTAGAGCGAATGCACGGACTTGTTAAGATGATAGGTGCTGCTCTTCAGAGCCTCGTAGCCACTTGTGATTTCATGATTGATGGCGGTCACCTTGTTACTGTTGTAAGCGATGGAGAAGTCCGCGCTTACCCCCCAGTCTTCACGACGACGGGCACGCAGAATATCAGCAGATAACTGGAGCTCTACACCCTGGTTGCGGATCTTGGCATTGTTGATGGTAAGTTCATCCCAACCGATTGTCGGGTCAACATCTGTCGTTGATAGGACATCCGAAGAATTCTTCAGATAATAGTCGAGTGAGCCACGCAGCTTGTTGTCAAGGAGACTGAAGTCGGCACCAAAGTTCCACGATGCTGTCTTCTCCCAACGTAGCTGGTCGTTAGATGGAGTGAGCAGTACAGCTTTCTTGCCGCCGTAGATATTTTCTGTAGAGATTTTGGCTGTCAGATAAGAGGTATAGTTCGTATTGATGTTTCCTGTCAGACCATAGCTGGCGCGTAACTTCAGCATGTTGATCCACGAGATATCCTTCATCCATTTCTCATTGTTGAGATTCCAACTGGCACCGACCGACCACAATGGGCGTCCACGGAACTTGGGGTCACTGCCGAAGAGATCGGTCTTGTCGACACGATAGGAGGCAGACAGGCTGTAGCGGCTGTCGTAGGTGTAGTTGCCTGTGAAATAATAAGAATAGAACCGATGGAGATAGTCGGTTGATGTAAAGTCCTTAATCCGGTATCCGGTGGGAGAGTAGGCATTTGAGATGTCCGAATGCTGCAACTTGTACAAATCGTAGAGGTTGGTCATGTAAGTTGAGTTGGTCTGAGTCTGATCATCATACCCGACCTGCTCATTGCTTGTCGAGCGGCTGTGTGTCTGCCGAAACTCGAAACCAGCTACACCTTCGATAGCGTGCTTTTCGGCAAACGTATGATTATAGGTAGCCTGTGTACGGAAGGTATAATAGCCACCATCCAATGTATAGAGGTCAAGCAGTCCGCCTTCGGGCAGATAGTGCTTGCCTTTATAGGTATAGAGGTTATAGAGGTGGCGCATGGTGTAGGAGTTAGCATCGTAGAGACCTTCCTGCTTGGTATAGCGATCCTCATATTGGAACTATCCGCTGACATCTAAGCCATCAATGGGGTGTACGTCTAATTTCACGTAGGGACGGAGCAAGGTGCTGCGGGTATGGCGGAAGTTATGGTTGATTTCGTCTTGGAGAACGAAAGCTTCGCTCTTCAGTCCGTAAGCCTTGTTGCTAAGATTGGGTTCATTGAGGTCTACCACGCCTTTTCGGGAAAGGGGCGTGCCGTCGTCAGCCCACATCGTCTCATAGTTGTTGAACGAATTGATACCCTCCAGGCCAAACATATCCATGCGGCTCTTAGACCGTTCACTCTCTACATAGAGACCAAAAGACATTCCCATCCAGGATGTGATTTTCAGCAATCCGTCGTAGTTGCCGGTTAGGGTACGGTCGTACAGACCTGTCGTACCCGTGTTGTCCGACTTGAAGTTGACACTGATTGAGGAGTTGAGATATTTGCCTTTTGTGCGGAGCGCGAGATTATACTGCTGCGTTATCTGGTTGCGAAGCATGAGGTCTTGCCATTCTTTCTTATAGTTGTGCGTGCTCCACTTACTCTTAGTCGTAGCATATTCATCATCAGAGATAGTCCCTTCATAGTGGCGCATGAGCAGTTGCATCATCGGAGAATAGCCACAGCCTTTATACCGGTCGAAACTGCTCTTGAGACTGCTGAATGAATCCTCATCGTTTTTGAGCAAATAGTTGAAGTTGTCCTCCATCAGTTCAATCTCTTCCGCAGCCGAGGCATAGCCGAAGTTGCTGTAGTTGGGCTTCTCTGAGATGTTGAGATCCGCGTTGAAGTCAGCCTGTAGTTTTTCTTTCGTGGCTTTCTTAGTCACTACGACAATGACACCGTTGGAGGCACGTGCACCATAGATAGCTGCTGCGGCGGCGTCTTTGAGTACGGTGATAGAAGCGATATCGTAGGGGTTGATGTCTTCAAGACTACCTGAGATAGGCAGACCGTTGACAACGATCAGTGGTGAGGTACTTGCTGAGAGTGTGCTGATACCACGGATGGTTATCTGATTAGATATGCCATTGTCGTATTGCACCAGTCCTGCAATCTTGCCTTCGAGGTTACTTGTCACGTCACCTGTGTAGCGGTTGTCCAGATCTTTTTCTGTTATTTGTTGGAAGGCGCCGGTAGCATCCTCACGCTTCAAGGTCTGATAACCGGTGACGATGACATCGTTAAGCGTGTGGTCGTCGTGCTGGAGAATGATCTTCACAGGTCCAGCACTCGCCTTGCGGCGCAAAGTCTTCATGCCGAGATAACTGTACTCTATCACTGCTCCTTCTGGCACGTTGCTCAATTGAAAGTGTCCATTCTGATCCGTGATGGTGCCAAGAGAAGTGCCAGCTATACGCACACTTGCTCCGATGAGCGGCTCACCATTGTCGTCTAGGAGTTCACCGCTGACGTCTGTCTTTCTTTGGCTTACGTCTGAGGTCTGTGCTTTCTTGAGGGTGATAGTTTGCCCTTTGATAACGGCTGTCAGACCTTTGCCGGCAATGAGGCGGTTGACAGCCGTGGGGACATCCAGGTCATTGATGTCAGCAGAGACCTTGATATCCTTCAAATCGGAATAATTGTAGTTGATTTTGTAGTAACCATTTTGTTTCTCCATTTCGTAGAGTGCCGTAGGCAAAGAAATGGCGTTACTCTTTAGCGTCACACGCTTTCCTTGTGCTGTTGCCTGTATTGCAAACACAAACAGACAGCACAGTAGAAGCAATAGTTTCTTTCGATCTCTCTTCATTTACACTGTTACTTATTTAATGGTTTAACTTACTTCTTTTCACTTATTACTCTAAAATCGTAAAAAGTGGACACGAAAAGAGAAGAAAATATGAAAAAGTTATTTTACGGTGATCGCTCCGTCGCGGAGCTCCATCTGAACACCGTCGATGTCGTCAAGGTCCTGCAAGGTCTTGGTAAGTGTTGCTTTTCTACTACCGACAAAATGTACCTGCATATTGACATTGGCAGTTTGCTCAATGACGACATTCACTCCATACCAGCGTGCTATTTCACGAATGACATCTTTCAGAGCTGTCTCGTGGAAATAAAATAGTCCTTCTTTCCATTGGGTCAGAGGATAGGTATCGACGGTGGATAATTCGCAGCCAGTGTTCTTGATGGTCAGTTGCTGGGAGTGCCGTAAAGTATAGCCCTTGCTATTCGCCAGGACGCTCACGCTACCGCTGATAACACTCACACTGACTGGGCGTCCGGAATAAGACTGGATATTAAAAGCTGTGCCGAGGTCACGTACTGTGATGCCTCCCGTCTCAATGATGAAAGGATGCTGCGCATCGTGCTTGACTTCAAAATAGCCCTCACCTTGCAGGGTAACTCTCCTTGTGCCATTGGATAATTGTGTGTAAGCCAATTTGCTTTCTGCGTTCAACCATACTGACGATCCATCGGGAAGTTGGGCGTGGCGTATTTCTGCTCTTGCAGTCTTTAGATTGACAGTCGGAGAAGAGCCCGTGATATTGGTTGAGTCTTTCGATAGCTGTGTCTTGGAAGAGGCAACGTTATGATGGGCCGTCCTTGTCTCTACTCGTTGAGCTATTGGAGAAAGAACGGTCGAAGAATGACGGGATGTTGATAACTGGATGCTTGGGAAAAACAAGCGGACGACGAGGAGAATTGCTGCGGTAGCTGCTATACCTTTGAGGGCATAGCTTATCCATTTGAGTTTGTGCGTTGTGTGCTTCTCTTCTTCTGCAACAGGAGATGAAAGATGTAACCGGGCAGAAAGATCCTGCCAAGCTTCGTCTACATCCGGCTTGGGTGCATGCTCACGCTGAAGAGCCTTGCGTAATATGTTCTTGCTTTTCTCGCTCATTTCGCTTATATTTTCTTTACGCCATTCTTGAATTCTCGTTCCTAAAAGTTTTTCTGTTTTTCTTTATCTTATACTAGATATTATATAATGAGTGGACAATCGTTACTCTTTTTTAACCCTTAACAGAGCTCGGAGCATCTTCAGACTACGATAAACGCTTTTCTTCACACCATCAATGCTCATGTCAAATGCTTTGGCAGTCTCCTGGATGCTCATGCCTTGTTCGTATCGGGCTGTAAGAATCTTGCGGCTGTTAGGGGAGAGCTGTTGCAGTGCATGTTGTAAGGCATAAATCTGTTCTTGTTCGTTCACTATAGCCTCGGCATCGTCATCCATGTTTGAAAGATTGTCATTGATGGGGGCGGTTGGCAAAGAGCCTTTACCTTTGGCCTTGTCGATAGCATGATTATGGACACAAACGTAAAGATAGTTCTTTATCGTGGAGACTTCCATCTCGTTGTGCCGTTGCCAGACAGATGCAAAGACATCGCTCACCACATCCTTGGCAAGGTCTGAGTCGCCAAGAATGTCGTAGGCATAATAGTAGAGGGGTTCGTACAACTGACGAAAGATCTCCTCGAACGATGTCTCTGTAAGCGTTGGCATAACAATTGCAAAGTTACGACAATTTCTCGTAATAGAACCTATAATGTCATTTTAAACATCTATTATGGAAGAATATACAATAATCTTTCATAATTGCATATTTACAGCAAAATAATGTGATAATTGTTTCATTATCTCCGCCTTTTTCGTTAAATTTGCAAGCAGAAGATATTCATAGAGAAAGAATACAGGAATATATTATAAGAAAAGATAATGAGTTTGCAAGATACATTCAAGGCTGTTAAGGAAGCATCGAAGACATTAGTGCTTCTCAGCGATGCGCAACGCAATGAGATCCTCAATGCTGTTGCCGATGCCATTGACCAGCATCAGGACGAGATATTAAAGGCTAATGCTGACGACTTGGAGAAGGCAGGCAAGGACTATGCTTTTTATGACCGTTTGCTCTTGACACCGCAACGCTTGAAGGATATCGCTAACGACATGCGGCATGTTGCGACACTTCCTTCACCTTTAGGTCGTGTGTTGAAAGACAAGACGTTGGACAATGGCTTGCATCTGAAACGAGTCAGTGTTCCGTTCGGTGTCATCGGTATGATCTTCGAGGCGCGGCCTAATGTCACCTTTGATGTCTTCTCGCTCTGCTTCAAGAGTGGCAATGCCGCTGTTCTGAAGGGTGGTAAAGAAGCCGATGGTACAAACCGGGCAGAGGTGGCGGTCATCCATGCGGTGCTGAAGAAGTATGGCGTCGATACGCATGTAGTTGAACTCTTGCCGGCAACGCATGAGGCAACAGGCGCCATGCTTACGGCAGTAGGTTACATCGATCTTTGTATTCCGCGTGGTAGCAAGCGATTGATTAGTTTCGTGCGCGACACAGCAAAGGTACCGGTCATCGAGACGGGTGCGGGAGTCGTGCATTGCTACTTCGATGAGACGGGTGATTTGGAGAAGGGTAAGCGGATCGTTGACAATGCGAAGACACGACGCTGCACGGTCTGCAACACGCTCGATACCTTATTGATAAACAGCCATCGTCTGCAAGACCTTCCTGCGCTTGTCGCACCTATGGCACCAAAAGGCGTGAAGCTCCATGCTGACAGTCGTGCCTATGAAGCACTTGAGGGTAATTATCCCGATGACTTGCTTGTGCAGGTCAGTGATCCGGATGTGTGGTACACTGAGTGGCTGAGCATGCAGATGGGTGTCTGCACCGTGGATAATCTTGATGAGGCCCTGCAGCATATCGCCACTTATGGCAGTGGACATAGTGAGAGCATCGTCACGGAGGATAAAGTCCATGCGCAACGTTTTGAACAAATGGTGGATGCAGCCTGTGTCTACGTCAATGCGCCGACGAGTTTTACTGATGGCGCTCAGTTTGGCTTGGGTGCAGAGATTGGCATCTCCACACAGAAGTTGGGTGCCCGTGGCCCGATGGCTTTGGAAGAGATTACGACCTACAAGTGGCTCATAGAAGGAAATGGTCAGATTAGAATTTAGTTAGGAGTTAGGAGATAGGAGTTAGGAGTTATAAACTAGAATAAAGATATGCATACATTTTTCAACGTACAAGACATTGGGAACCTGGATGCTGCCTTGAAGGAAGCATTGGAGGTGAAACAGAACCGGTTTGGCTATCAGCAGCTCGGTAAGAACAAGACCTTGTTGATGATCTTCTTCAATAACTCACTTCGTACGCGCCTCTCTACCCAGAAGGCGGCGATGAACCTGGGTATGAACGTCATCGTGCTCGATGTCAATGCGGGTGCATGGAAGCTTGAGACGGAGCGGGGCGTCATTATGGATGGCGACAAGAGTGAGCATCTGCTCGAGGCCATCCCCGTGATGGGCTGTTATTGCGATATCATTGCCGTGCGCTCATTTGCAGGCCTCAAGGACCGCGACTACGACTATGCCGAGACCATCGTCAACCAATTTGTGAAATATTCGGGTCGTCCGGTGGTGGCTATGGAGACGGCTACTGTCCACCCCTTGCAGGCTTTCGCTGATCTCATAACCATTCATGAAAAATGGACAGAGCTGCAAAGTAATCCGGCAACGAAGCGCGACCATAAGCGTCCGAAGGTTGTGATGACATGGGCTCCTCATTGCCGTGCTTTGCCTCAGGCTGTGCCTAACTCGTTCGCTCAGTGGATGAATGCGGCCGATGTCGACTTCGTTATCTCTCAGCCGGATGGTTACGAGCTCGATCCGAAATTTACGCAGGGTGCGACGATAGAGTATGATCAGCACAAGGCATTGGAAGGTGCTGACTTTGTCTATGCGAAGAACTGGAGCTGTCCGGGTGTGAAGAATCCTGCTGACTATGGTAAGATCTTATCCAAGGATATGTCCTGGACCATCGATGATGAGCACATGTCGTGGACAAACAATGGCTATTTCATGCATTGCCTGCCAGTGCGTCGTGGCCTCATCGTGACCGACGATGTCATTGAGAGTGACCACAGTCTCGTTATCCCCGAGGCTGCCAATCGTGAGATCTCGGCTGAGGTGGTACTTAAGAGAGTCTTAGAAAGTCTTTAATGAGAAAAACGCTACCACGTGAACTCGCGGTAGATCCATCCTTTATACGTATTCAATGACAACCGCACACTGCTGCCGGTTGTCATTTTTTTTGTTGGAATGCTGAGGTAAATGTTTGTGGTATAGTATTGCGGTACATTGCCCTGACTGTGGGAGAATTTCAGATAATAAGTAGGGCGACCGCTTTTCTCTGTAACACTGTCAAGAACCAAACCTATCGTTTGTTTGGCCTCTACACTATCCGCCTTTCCGGTCATCACCCCGATACAAAAGTTGAGATAGGCGCCGTTGGCACTTTTCCAGGCACTGACGAAGTGGACAGGATCAGTCGGTACGGCAGTTTCTTCTTTCACCTTTGCAGGAGTAAGCGTATAGACGTATTGTGCTGTCAGCGGCTCGACCTTGGTAGAGTCACTTGCATCCACATTTAGATTATAGTAGAGCAAGGCACGATAAGTACTGTCGGCTTTTGCCGCCCATCCCACGGAGAGAGGCTTAGTAAAAGTCAACGCTTTGTTCTCATCGGTGACGGCCGATATAAACTTAGCGCTACCGTTCGTCTGCGCCTCGACAAAGTCGGTGCGCAGATAACTGTAACGTGAATCGCCTGTGTCGTATGCAGTGTTGGTGCAAGAAGAAAGGAGAAGCCCCACCCCGGCCATCTCAAGCCTCACCCCGGCCCTCCCCAATAGGGGAGGGAGAAGAATACCGAGAAGCGTCTTAAATCTCTTCAATATCATCATTCTATAGTATAATGGTATGTTAGTGGTATTGCTCTCCCTCCCCTATTGGGGAGGGCCGGGGAGAGGCTTCTATTTTGTGAAGTTGAACTTACTGAAGAACTGCTTCCAGCGACCGGTTGTTTCGGTAGCTGTCAGATAGTTACGGGTCGGGTAAGCATACTGTGTGAGGAGGCAACGACGCAGATAAGCCTCATCCTTATGGTCAATATCGATGAGGGCGAGACGGCTGACGATGTATTCCTCGAACTTATCATATTCTTCCTGCGTATAGTTATCCGTATACATATTCGTGTTCTGAATCATGTCGAGCGCAATATAATTCTGCGGATAGAGGTGATAGTTACGGTGAATCTCACGGTCGATATGCTCGGCTATCTCATCGAACATCTTGTTGCGTGGCTGATCCTGATCCACAGTCTGCAACCACTCATCGATACACGGAGCGCAGCAATAGTGAATATGTCCTTTGTAGCCGCGGATGCCCACGTTCATACTCTCGAGATCGTCACCGGGTGCCTTCTTCCAATAAGGCAGGTCACGGCGAAGCTGATACTCGCGAGCCTTGAGATAGTCGCAAGGATCATACTGGTAACTGATAGACAACGGCACGATATGCAGCTGCGTCAGACGGTCGATGATCGTCCCTTCTCCGCCCATAGCCATCATCTTGAGGATAGCAGGTTGTGTGAGGTCATTGGAGTTCTTGGCACGTCCTTGGCGTTGTGCAATCCAAATATTCTCATGCTTCTGTGAGATGGCGAAGTGCATATACTCCGACATGCGCTTGCTGGCGCGGAGCATCTCACTCGACTTTAGCGCGCGCTCCACGGTAAATGTCTTGTTGATTCGAGCCATGGCACGCACCCAGTCGAGCTGCAGGAGGTTGTCACCAATGGCAATCTCTGCTGTCGTGCTGAAACCTGTGTCGAGCAGGAGCTTGTCGAGGAAGGCAGCATCGAGCACGATATCACGGTGGTTACTCACGAAGGTATAGCGGTTATGGATGTCGACATCGTAGAAGTCGGCATCGATACCCGTGCTCTGGTCAAGAACGAGCTTCTGTAAGATGGGATAACAGAAAGCACGCTGGAAGTCAAGGTTCGTCTTACAGCCGTGCATCTTTTTCCCTATAGCCTCCACCGGAACATTGGGGTAGACGAAAGCTAATATACGCTGAAACTGTTCATCGGCAAGGAGCTTGTCGTAAACCTCAGGCAGCTCCTCCGGCTCATAAGGCCTGATAGGATCAAATTCTGATGGTACTTTCATAACTATTATCTTTGTATTAAAACTTTCTTTTATTGGTGAGACCTTAACATCAATGGCCCGCAATTAATGATTTGCGTTCTGCTCATCAGCAATGACCAAGTCGATGCCCATTTCCTCTATTTGGTCACGTACTTGCTGTGGCAGCCTGTTGTCGGTAATGATCATATCCACATCTTCGGCATTGCATATCTTTGCAAAGCCTCTTTTGCCGAACTTGGTACTGTCAGCGAGCACGATGGTCTTTTGTGCTGCTTTCATCATCGTTCGGTTGATCTCTGCCTCACGCATGTCTGTAGTAGAAAGACCAAACTCGGGGTCAATGCCGTCAACGCCTAAATAGAGTTTGCTGAAAGAGAACCCGGAGAGGATCATCTCAGCATACTTTCCTACCACTGACAAGCTGGTGTGACGAACGATGCCTCCAAGCTGAATAAGCTCTACATTGTCAAGCGGCGCCAATGCTTCTGCCGCCTGCAAGGAAGCGGTGACCACTGTCAGGCGGCTCGTCGGGTTCAGATTCCTTGCTAATGCATGGATCGTTGTGCCGGAGGCTAAGACGATGGAGTCGTCGGGTGTGATGAGTTTTGCAGCCTCTATTCCTATGAGCCGCTTCTCTTCTGTGTTGAGCTTCTCTTTCTCGCTGACGGTCCTGTTGTTTGTGAAAGGATTGATAAGAATAGCTTTGCCGTGGCTACGGTAAAGTTTACCCTCCTTTTCAAGCTCCGTGAGATCTTTACGGATGGTTACTGACGAAACCTCTAAGCTGGAAGCCAAGTCAGTCACTAAGACAGAACCTTGCTTAAGCAGGCTGTCTAAGATAGCACTATGGCGTTCTTCCTTGGTCATGGTCGCTCGTTTTATAAGTTTTTTACAAAGATAGTGGTTTTCTTTCATTCGTGGTTCTTACTTCTCGGTTTTATAGATATTATTAACAGTAACAAAAAGACCCTGCTTCTGCAAAGTGAGAGGCAGGGTCTATGAAAGATAAATGAAAGAACTACAGATCCAACAACGTTATTGTTGCTCTGAAGTAGGCTTTGCTGGCTTCCGGATTCCACATCATCTGTCCGGTTACCGGCATGTTGAATTTACCAACCTTCAACTTATAGGTAGCTCCGAGACGGATATCATTCACGCCTGCGGACTTGCCGTAGAGGTTGTTGTGCTCTTCTGGATATTTGTCATCGTCGTAGGGGTTCAGTGCGAATGCACCGGCGACAGAAGCGTCAACAGCCCAGTCCTTACTGTCATAGAGGCGATAAGCTGCCTGTACCCAAGTAGAATAGACATTCTGCTCATTGGCTGCACCACGGTCACGGCCTACGAGCAAAGTTGACCAAGTGAGCGTGAGCGGGAAGTTGCAAGTTGCGCCGAAATTGTAGCTGATAGCTGCATCGAGCAGGTGCGTTGTCTTGCGTGCGTCCCAGGTGAAGTACTTGCCGTTACCGACGTTAGCCAGACCTGTAGGCTTGCCATTGAAGGTCTTATCACCAGGAGAAAAATTCCACAAATCCCATACAGCGAGGTTGAAACCACTGTTGTTGTAGTTCATGTAGACATCAGCCTCTTTATAGTCACCGTCTACAGACATGCCACCCCACAAACCAATCTTGAAGTGGTTGTTATTGTCGCTGATAGATACATCGTTATCGAGGATCAGTCCATTGCCGACTTCCAAGCCACGCCAGAGGTGTGAAGTCTCAAGGGCTGCACTCTCGTGCAACTTCTGTGCCTGCATGCCTAATGGTAGGAATGCCAGAGCGGCAAGAGCAAATAATTTGATACTTTTCATGATTCGTTCATTTTTAGATTAACGGAAAGAAAAGAAGGTTCACATTCTGTTATTAGCAGGAACTGTTATTAGCAGAAATGGAAGAGGAAACCAACTGCGGCAGCGAGAGCAGCACCAGCAAGAGGACCGAATACAGGTACCCAGCTATAGCCCCAGCCACTGTCTCTCTTACCCTTGATCGGGAGGATAGCGTGAGCGATACGCGGACCGAGGTCACGGGCAGGGTTCATGGCGTATCCAGTGACACCACCAAGAGACATACCGATGGAGACGATGACCATTGTGATAGGCCATGCACTGTTACCACCAACGTTGACGCCACCAGTGTAGGTGCCGATGCAGATGATGAGCAGAACGAGGACGAATGCGCAGATGGCCTCCTGGAGGAAGTTCAGCGGCTTGTTCTCGATAGCAGGCATGGTGCAGAAGATAGTGAGCTTGCCTTCGGGATCATCAGTAGCATCGAAGTGGTCTTTATAGACAACCCATACGAGCACAGCACCGAGGAAGGCACCTATCATCTGGGCGATGACATAAGGAATGACGTTAGCCCAGGGGAACATACCAGCAACGGCGAGACCGAAGCTGACAGCAGGATTCAGGTGAGCACCAGAGTCGTGAGCGATGAATACGCCCGCCATAACAGCGAGACCCCAGGCCAGGGTGATGACGACCCAACCGCCGCCTTTACCTTTACACTTGTTCAAACCCATGCCAGCGCATACGCCGTCACCTAACAGAATCATTACGAGGGTGCCAATAAACTCAAGGGCACAGTTGTGCATTAATACAGGATCCATAGTTCTTTAGTTTTATAGTTGTTGTTTATTATTTTATTGGTTGTTAGTTCCCCTCCCTACGGGGGAGGGGTTAGGGGAGAGGCCTTTACTTCTGTGTCAGCGTTCTCTGTATAGCGTCAGCCCATCCGGCCTTAGCAGCCTTGATCTCATCGTTCTCAGGTACCGGCTCGAAGGTGCGCTCTACCTGCCACTGAGCTTTAAGCTCATCGATATCCTTCCAGTAGCCGACAGCCAGACCAGCGAGATAAGCAGCACCGAGAGCGGTTGTCTCTGTAATCTTTGGACGAACGACGTTGATGCCAAGGATGTTAGCCTGGAACTGCATCAGCAGGTTGTTGCGGGAAGCACCACCGTCGACCTTGAGCTCTGTCAGAGGAGCATTGATATCCTTAGCCATAGCCTGAGCGATGTCGTAGGTCTGGAAAGCAATGCCATCAAGAGCAGCACGAGCGATATGAGCACGTGTCGTACCACGTGTGATACCACAGATCAAGCCGCGTGAATATGCATCCCAATACGGAGCACCCAGACCGGTGAGAGCCGGGACAAAGTAAACGCCACCGCTGTCAGGAACTTGAGAAGCCAAATCCTCAACTTCTGAAGAAGACTTGATGAAGCCTAAGCCGTCACGTAGCCACTGAACGACAGAGCCACCGACATAGATAGAGCCTTCGAAAGCGTAAGCCACCTGATTGCCAATCTGCCATGCTACGGTTGTCAACAGACCGTTCTTGGAAAGGATAGGCTTGTCACCGATGTTCAGCATGACGAAGCAACCTGTGCCGTAAGTGTTCTTGATAGCACCCGGTTCGACACACATCTGTCCGAAGAGAGCAGCCTGCTGGTCACCGGCGACACCGGCGATAGGCACCTCGTGAGCAAAGATCGTGGTCTTGGTGTGAGCCATGACCTCAGAGCAGCTTGTCACCTCAGGCATCATGCTGCGAGGAATATCGAGGAGCTTCAGCAGGTCGTCGTCCCACTTCAGCGTGTTGATGTTGAACAGCATCGTACGGCTGGCATTCGTAACATCAGTGATGTGCTTCTCGCCGCGTGTCAGACGCCAGATGAGCCAAGTATTGACGTTACCGAAACGCAGCTTGCCCATCTCTGCACGTTTGCGGGCGCCTGGAACGTTGTCAAGGATCCATTTGATCTTGGTGCCGGAGAAGTACGGATCGATGATCAGACCGGTCTTCTCGCGAATCTTATCGACGAGGCCCTCTGCCTTCAGCTTGTCGCAGTACTCGGCCGTGCGGCGATCCTGCCAGACAATGGCGTGATAGATAGGCTCCTCTGTATCAACATCCCAGACGATAGTGGTCTCACGCTGGTTCGTGATACCGATAGCAGCGATATCCTTACCGTTGATATCAATCTGTGCGATAGCCTCAGCGACAACACTGGCCTGTGATGACCAGATCTCGTTAGCATCATGCTCTACCCATCCTGGTTTGGGGAAGTACTGTGTGAATTCCTTCTGTGCGACAGAGCAAATCTGTCCATTGTGATCGAAGACGATGGCGCGAGAGCTCGTCGTGCCCTGGTCAAGAGCCAGGATGTACTTTTTCTCTTCCATAGTAGTTTTTTTTTAGTTTTGATGATAACTATATAAGTTTATTTCTTGTTCAGTTTTCTTGTAGCCTCCACATCGAGCGCCTCAGCAATGAGTGAGATGGGGTTGTCAACGGGATAGCCCGTGGACATCTCAATCTGCCATTTGCAGGTCTCGCAGTCGGTAGCGACACTGTCGGGATTGACCTCCTTGATTTGCTGGAACAGCGGGCTGCCAATCTTCTGCGAACGCTCGTAGTTCTCTTTCTTGAAACCATAGGTGCCGGCAATGCCGCAGCAGTGACTCTCAAGGAGTGTGAGGTCGAGGCCCGGGATCATCTTCAGCAGTTGGATAGAATAGATGCTCCATCCCATGCGCTCCATGTGGCAAGCGAAATGGTAAGCCACCTTCTTGTGGAAGTCCTTGCGGAAAGCGAGCTTGATCTTACCCTCGTCAATCTTCTGACAGAGGAAACGGGTGGCGAGCATGAGGTGGTCGCGAACTTTCGTGTTGTCGATATTCAGCAAGTCTTTGTATTCGTCGCGCATGGTGAAAGTACAGGTTGAACTTGTTGTGAGTACTGCCTCATTGCGAGCATCCACTGCTTTCTTCATCGACGAGATGTTGAGCTCGCCTTGCTTCTTCGCCTGACCGGAGAGACCGTTGGCGATGAGAGCCACACCGCAGCATTTCTCTTTCTCCAAGAGATGGACGCCGTAACCGCAGGCATTCATAATCTTGACAAAGTCCTGACCGAGCTTCGGGAAGTTATAGTTGACGTAGCATCCGTGGAAGTAGCTCACGAAGCGGTTGTAGTTCTGCTGCTCAGCTTCGGCATTACGATGGAACCAAGTCTCAAACTTCGTCCCTGTGTAAGCTGGGAACTGACGATGCTGGTCAATCTTCATGATCTTGTCGAGCACAACCTTTGCGGGCTTGAGACCGAGGAAGAAGTTGGTTAGTGGTGCCACCAAGGTTGCCATGGAACCGACAAAGTCGGTATTGGCGAGCATGCGGTCGCGAAGGCTCGGTGAATGGGTGCTGTATTCGATACGGGCTGCCTGGATGATATCTCCGACCTTGACACCGTGCGGACAAGCTACCTCACAGCGTTTGCAGTTGAGGCAGAGCTTGAGCGTCTCATTGAAGAAGTCGGGGTCTTTCAGCCGATAGCGCAGCAAGTCGGGACCGGCATGCTTAGGACCGGGGTATTCAGGCTCCACGGTAGAGACTGGGCAATAGACGGTGCAGATGCTGCACTTCAGGCACTGCTCATAGTCGTGAGAGCTGATATTTAAAAGCTGAATCTTATCTTGCATAGCTGTAATCTTCTAATAGTTGTAATCTTCTATATGTGACAACTAAATATATGTCAACTACTTGTTCGTGATAGATGATGCCACGGACAGAGCGGTGAGTAGGTCGATGCCTGTCGATGTAGCCATTCGAGGATCATTACCGCTTAGGATGGCGCCGATAGCATACACATTATTTAATACGTTGCTGTCTTTGCTGACGAGGAAAAGGCTGTCGGTCTTGACGCCATACGACTGATAGGGCTGCTGATCGAAGACCTTGTCTGCTGTCCAGTCGGTTCGTTTGTTGCTGCCGTCTACATCTAAGTGGAATATCGGTTCGAAGATACCGTCATAGTTGGAAGCCATACCACCGTCGAGGAATGATCCTCCGGCAAGTACGAAGTTGTTGGCTTCGAGTGGCATCTCGACTAAGTTCTCCGTATAGACACGTACAACTTTGCCGTTCTCTATGTCACCCTTAATGACCGTGTCGTTGGGGATGAATGTGCCGCCGAGCTTCTGGAGATACTGACGGAGCAAGGTCTGCATGCGCGTGCCAGGTACGGATGGCGGCATCGTTGCCACAAACTTCGTCTCTGCCGGCATCACCTTCTGTAAGAGCGTAGCAGCATGATCATTAGCAATGCCTAATACAGCGGGCAACAGTAACAAGTCGATATTTGCAGGCAGAACTTTCTTTAATGCTCCGGCTACCTCCTGCACGTTCTCATCGTCAGCAAGATAGTTGGCGATATTCGTGGCGCGCATCTCCGACGGGCTCTGACGGGCATGCTCCAAGAGTGGAGTAGTGGCGGTGCAGAGTTCTACTTCTGCTCCATACTCGCGAAGTGCGTCAGCGAGATAGGGTACTGGGAAATCGAGGAACCCTGTAATGTTGCCGATGCAGATATGTTTCCCCTTCAGTTCTTCAGCGCTGTTTACCGTGAAGAGACCGTCCATTGTCAGCCAGGCGGGAATGAGCTTGCCCACAGGAGATAGGCGATAATGATTTTGATGGTTGTCACCCTCCATCTTGATCCCTGCTTCTTCCAAGAGCTTGCGTGCCTGGTTGGCAAGAATGTCGGGGTTACTAATCTTGTGATAAGGATGAGTCTCAGGCATCTGGCCAATGGCCTCTAATGGATTCTTGACCTCTTGCCCGTCCTTGTAGCCTACGAGATCAAGAGAACCGGAACTGAAATGCAGATTGCTTTGCCCGGCACTGACCACAGCTACGTTCTGTCCTGCTTTGGCGAGAGCGATACCACATGTGAGACCGCTCAGACCGCCACCTATTATAATAGTATCGAATTTCATCTTTCTGTACCTTTATTACGTTTAGTGCTTGCCCCCTCCCTACGGGGGAGGGATGGGGAGAGGCCCCTATTTTAATCCGCAGAGCTCCTGATAAATCTTCAGTGTCAACTGGTTCTCTTTCAGGGTGTCGCCCCAGGCAACTGGCTGCATGCCTTTCCAGCGCTCTTGCATGAATGTAGAGAGATCGTTGAGCGCTTCCTTGGGTTTGCTGTGACCGAGCTGACAGAGCACGCAGGAGGCACGGCAGGCACAGAGCTCACCTTGGCAGGTGCCCATGCCGATACGTGTACGGCGGCGCAGGTTAATGAGGTTGTGGACATGGAGCTTGTCGATGGCGAACTTCACCTCGCCAACGCTCACCTCTTCGCATTCGCAGACGAGTGCGCGGTCTTCAATGGTATCATGAGGAATCTCTTTGGTGAAGGTGCCATGACGGCCAATCTCCGCAAAGCGGCTCGTTGAAGCCACGAGGTCGGAGAAGATGTCGTTGTGCATCTCTGTCTTGATCTCACTGTCGCTCTCCTCCGATCCGGGCAACGGTACTATAGCAGTGTCACATTTCTTATCAATGCCGAGCTTTTCGCAGGCGAGATCCGTGGCTTTCTCCGCCATGAGGCGGTAGGTCATCATCTTACCACCGGTGATGGTGATGAATCCTTTCAGTCCGTCACGCTTTTCATGGTCGAACAATACAATTCCGCGGCTGATACTTCGTCCGGACGGATCGTTGTCGGCAGCGACGAGGGGACGAACGCCTGCGTAAGCACGGATAACACGGGTAGTAGCAAGACTTGGAGCGAGGTGCATACCTTCGCGGATCATGAGGTCGACCTCTTCGGGTGTAGCGCGCATGTCGTCAATCTGGTCGAACGGCACGCGGTCACTTGTCGTGCCAATGACACAAACGGCATCGTCTGGCACGAGGATATCACCATTGGCAGGCTTGCGGCAGCGATTCAGCACCATGTGATTGACGCGGTGGCCGAAGATGAGCAGTGTGCCCTTGGCAGGGAACATGTTTATCTTGATACCTGCCAACTGTGCCACGGGCTGGCCCCAGATACCGGCGGCGTTGATAACAAGGCGGCAGTGGACCTCAGCCTCCTCCCCTGTGCGGTTGTTGCGCAGTTTGACACCTTTCATCACACCGTTTTCGATGACGAAGCCTATCACTTCCTCGTAGGTCAGAACCTCAGCACCATGGCGTTTGGCATCGATGATGTTGGCTGTGGTGAGTCGGAATGGATCAATGGAAGCATCGGGCACACGTACGGCACCGATGAGCGTGGGGTTGACTGCGGGCTCAATTCGCTTAGCCTCCTCCGGGGAGATAACGTCGGCACGGATACCGGCACGATGGCAAGCCTCGACAAAGTTCTTTTGATAGTCAAGACTGTCTTCGGGAAGCGTGATGAAAAGACCGTCGGTCTCTTCCACACAATGACGAGCCACCCGGCGAAGTGTCATGTTCTCCTTGATACACTCGCGTGCTGACTCCTGGTCAGTGACGGCATAACGGGCACCACTATGCAGCAGACCATGGTTACGCCCTGTAGCACCGTTGGTGAAGTCGCGCTTCTCAACGAGAAGAACCTTCATTCCGCGGCGGGCACAGTCACGTGCCGTTCCGGCTCCTGTGATACCACCACCAATGATGATCACATCGTATTCGTCTTTGAGAATCTTGTCCATCATATCGTGATTTTGTTTTTAATTTCCTAATATAGGTTTTGTTCTTTCTTTCTGAAAGCAAAAGTAGGAAAAATAAGTTTCGGTTCAAAACATATACGGCGTTTTAACATTATATTTAACGTATATTTAGCCTTCTCTTGCGATTTGGTGGTGTATTCGTTTGATGCGTTGTCCATTTTTACCTTATAGGGAGCGGTTTTGCCGTTACGATGAAATGGAGATGCGATACAATAATAATGGTGTTGCGATTCCATTGTAACCGCAGCGCCATTAAAGTTTAATCTCATTGTTTGTCGAACGTCAGAAGATTGTTTGCCGAACGTCAGAAGATTGTTTGCCGAACGTCAGAAGATTGTTTGTCGAACGTCAGAAGATTGTTTGTCGAACGCCGGCCGATATCTTTGCAACCGGGTTGCAACAACTATTCAGTAACTTTGCACCGTCAAACAATAAGAAGAAAATAATAATAGATATGGATAAGAAACTCTTGACACGTATCATCGTGACGGCTGTATTGCTTTTTGCCGCCTGGATGGTAACAAAATCGCTGATGATGCCCATTTGGGCTCAACTCCTTGTTTACCTTGTGCCTTACCTGCTCATCTCTTATGATGTGATGGGTGAAGCTGTAGAGGAAGGCATCGAGGAGCGTGACCCGTTCAATGAAGACTTCCTCATGTGCATTGCTACGATCGGTGCACTGCTCATCGGCTTTCTTCCCGGTGCCGAGCCTCAGTTTCCCGAGGCTGTCTTTGTGATGCTTTTCTTCCAGGTTGGTGAGCTCTTTGAGGACTATGCCGAGGACAAGAGTAAACACTCGATTAAAGCGCTCATGGACATCCGCCCCGATACGGCTAACGTGGAGCGCGGCGGAGAAATATCGGTCGTTGATCCGAAGGATGTGAAGGTTGGCGAGGTCGTCGTTGTTCGTCCAGGTGAGCGCGTGCCGATGGATGGTAAGATCATCGAGGGTTCATCGAGTCTTAACACGGTGGCACTGACAGGTGAGAGTGTGCCACGCACTGTCAATGTCGGTGATGAGGCACTGAGTGGATGTGTCAATGTCTCGGGCCTGCTTAAGGTAAAGGTCAGTAAGAGTTTCGGAGACTCTACAGCTTCGAAGATTATCAAGCTCGTAGAGGAGTCATCGGAGAACAAGTCGAAGAGCGAGACCTTCATCCGCCGCTTCTCGCGTATCTATACGCCGATCGTGGTCTTCCTCGCTATTGCAGTGGCGTTTATTCCGCCTTTCTTCTATGACAGTTATGAGCAAGGCCTCGTGACCTGGGTCTATCGTGCCCTGAGTTTCCTTGTGGTAAGTTGTCCGTGTGCACTGGTCATCTCTGTGCCTCTGAGCTTCTTCGGTGGTATCGGTGGAGCTTCGCGTAAGGGTATTCTTATTAAAGGTGGTAACTATATGGATGCACTTGCGAAGCTCTCTACCGTGGTGTTCGATAAGACCGGAACGCTGACGAAAGGCGTGTTTGCTGTCACTGCCGTACATCCTGAGACGATTGATGCGAAGGATCTGCTTCATCTCGCTGCGCATGCCGAGAACTATAGTACTCATCCTATTGCTTCTGCTCTGCGTGCCGCTTTCAGTCAGGGAGCATTCAAGGATGTGAAGTTCAACAATAATGGTGAGCCGCATGCAGGCGATAAGTTGGCTGACGGTTGCAGCCTGGAGAATGTTGAGGAGATTGCCGGCAAGGGAATCCGTGCTTCGGTCAATGGGCATGAGGTCTGCGTGGGCAACGAAAAGATGATGGAAGCTGTGGGTGCGAAGGTCGTCGTCTGCGAGAAATGCAAGCATCTCGTGGGAACCACCATTCATGTTGCTGTCGATGGAGCCTATGCCGGGCACATCGTCATTGCCGACAAGGTGAAGGACGACAGTAAGGATGCTATTGCAGGACTGAAACATCTTGGTGTGGCAAAGACTGTGATGCTCACAGGAGATCACGAGCGTGTGGCTGCAAATGTAGCTGAGAACCTCGGCCTGGATGAATACCATGCCGAGTTGATGCCTCAAGACAAGGTGGCTCAGGTGGAGCGGCTCATTAAGGAGAAACCGGAAGGCTCAACGCTGGCTTTCGTCGGCGATGGTATCAACGATGCTCCGGTGCTTGCCCGCGCTGATGTAGGTATCGCTATGGGAGCTCTCGGTTCTGATGCTGCTATCGAGGCCGCCGACGTGGTGCTGATGGATGACAAGCCTTCGAAGATCGCTACCGCTATCCGTATCGCCCGCAAGACCATTGCCAATGCCCGTCAGAACTCTACCTTTGCCATTGCCGTGAAAGTCATCATTCTCATCCTTGTCGCTGCTGGCCTGTTGGGTCGCTATGCTATGCCGGTAGCCGTCTTCGGTGACGTCGGTGTGATGGTGCTTTGTGTGCTCAATGCCATGCGGACGCTGAGGGTGTGATAGTTAATCTTTATTATAAGATGATTATTATAAGATGATCATTATAAGATAATAATTATCTTTGTAGCCAAAGCAAAGACTGATGGCTAATAATCCCTTTATCTTAGAGAGCTATGTCTCCGATGAACTTTTCTGTGACCGTGAGGAGGAGACGAAACTGCTTCGCACGCATGTGGAGAATGGACGGAATGTAACGCTCATTGCTCCAAGGCGTGTGGGCAAGACCGGTCTTATAGAGCATTTCTTTCATCAAAAAGACATTGCTTTACAATATTATTGTGTACTTATCGACTTGTATGCAACCAAAGACATGGGTGAGATGGTACAGGTCATGGGAAAGAGTATTCTCAATGCTTTGAAGTCTCAGAGCCGTAAAGCAGCTGATGCCTTTCTTGCTTGCATCAGGTCTCTTTATGCCGGTGTGACCATCGGCGATGACGGTATGCCGGAACTGAAATTGGGTATCGGTCAAGTAGCTGAGCCTCAGATAACCGTGGAGGAGATCTTTAGTTACATTGATAAAGCCGATAAGCCTTGCATCATAGCCATTGATGAGTTTCAGACGGTGTCGACTTATCCCGATGGAAAGGCTGAAGCGTTGCTTCGAACCTATGTGCAGCATTGTCATAATGCACGGTTTATCTTTGCCGGAAGCCGCCGCACGATGATGAGTGAGATGTTTCTCAGCCCCAACCGTCCCTTCTTCCAGAGCACTACCTTTATGAATATCGATGTGCTCAATCGTAATGTCTATGCCTCCTTTGCCATGAATCTTTTCTCAGAGAGAGGCAAACACTTGAAGAAAGAGGTTGTTGAGAGCGTCTACGACCGCTTTGAGGGTATCACGTGGTATGTTCAGCGCACGATGAACGAGTTGTATGCGGAGACTCCTGTGGATAGTATCTGTGATGTTTCGATGATTGATGCCGCAATAAATACCATTCTTGCAGCGAATAATTTTACCTATGAGTCGATACTCTTCCAGTTACCAGCCAAGCAGAAAGAACTGCTTTTTGCAGTGTGCAAAGCAGGGCGTGCTGAGCAGGTGACCTCTACGAAGTTTATCAAACAGTATCACTTGTCCTCAGCGAGCAGTGTCCAATCGGCCTTACGTGGGTTGGTCGACAAGGAGTTCGTGAGCAATGACTTTGGTAAGTATGAGGTTTATGACAAGTTCTTCGCATTGTGGCTGAAAGGGAAGATCATGTGATATATAATAATGTGAGATAATAACGAGAACTAATATCTATATATGAAATACGACTATCTGATTGTTGGCTCCGGCCTTTTCGGTGCGACCTTTGCCTATTTTGCCAAACAGCAGGGCAAGCGATGCCTCGTCATCGACAAGCGGCCACAGCTTGGTGGCAATGTCTATTGTGAGGATATAGAAGGCATTCATGTGCATAAGTATGGTGCCCATATCTTCCATACTTCTAATAAAAAAGTATGGGACTTTGTCAATTCCCTCGTGCCATTTAACCGTTATACCAATTCTCCTGTAGCCAACTATCAAGGCAAACTTTACAACCTGCCGTTCAACATGAACACGTTTTATCAGATGTGGGGCGTGACCACGCCAAAAGAGGCTCAGGCAAAGATAAAAGAACAGGGAGGCCTCTCCCCCGTCCCCTCCCCCGTAGGGAGGGGAGAAAGCGCACCCTTAGGGAAAGAACCGAAGAATTTGGAAGAGAAAGCTATCTCTTTGGTTGGTCGCGACATCTATGAGAGGCTCATTAAAGGTTACACAGAGAAACAGTGGGGCCGTGATTGTAAAGACCTTCCTGCTTTCATCATTAAGAGACTCCCCTTGCGATTCGTCTTTGACAACAACTATTTCAATGATAGCTATCAGGGAATACCCATCGGAGGTTACAACAAGTTGATTCAAGCTTTGGGCCTCTCCCCAACCCTCACCTGTAGGGAAAGCCTCTCCCCAACCCTCCCCCGTAGGGAGGGGGACTGCGGGGAAGGATGTATCGATTGCCTTGTTGGCATTGATATTCCTCTCAATCACGGAAAGAGAGAGCCGCTATTGAGGAATGGCGGCTATAGGCAGATGGCAGATCCGATCAACTATCAGATGCTTGAAGAAAAGGCAAAGGAGATGCGGAAGAATCCTACTGATGGAGAGAAAGCCTTTTGGGCTCTTGTTAGTGGGAAGAATGAACTCGATGTAAAGTTCCGTCGTCAATGTGTAATTGATAATTACATAGTAGATTACGTTTGCTTTGAAAAGCAACTGGTTGTTGAGATTGACGGTGGTTACCACAACACTCAAGAACAAGTAATAGAAGATAATCAGCGTTCTCAGGTCTTAAAAGATTATGGCTTTACTATTTTGATACTGAAGAATGAAGAAGTCATTGCTGATCCAGAGCAGGTCATACTTAAATTGCGACTTGCTCTTTGGTTGGCGCAGAAAGCCCCTCTACGGGAGGGGTTTGGGGAGGCAGCTAATTGTCTTGTTTACACCGGGCAGCTCGATGAGTTCTTCGACTACAAATACGGGCGACTTAATTGGCGTACGGTCTCTTTCAAGACTCGTGTTGAGGATATGCCGAACTATCAAGGTAATGCGGTAGTCAACTATACATCTCATGATGTGCCTTATACACGAGTCATCGAGCATAAGCACTTTGAGATGTTTGGTCAACAGGTCTATGATAATCCCAAGACGGTTATCAGCGAAGAATATTCTACTGAATACAAGCCAGGTATGGAGCCGTACTATCCTGTCAATGACGAGAAGAATAATGAAATCGCCAAGAAATATAGAGAAGAGGCCGACCGCCTTTCTCCCTCCCTACGGGGGAGGGCTGGGGAGAGGCCTGCGGAGGTGCCAGAGAGGCCTGTCATCTTCGGTGGTCGTTTAGCAGAATACAAATATTACGACATGGCACCGATCATTGAGAAAGTCATGACATTGTTTGGTAAATAGCGTCAACCTTTCTTATGTCTCAGATAGCCGATGCACTCTTTCATGACCTGTGCACCGGCTATTTGCATGACGGCAACATAGAGAATGACAGCTATGATGATTTTTACCACCATGCGAAGGAGCATGCCGGAAAGCATGCTGGCTACGAAATAAGCTATGGCGCAGGCTGCTAATGCTGCCAAGAGAAACGGCAGAAGATCCTTGAGAAGGTCGAAGAAACCATAGTTGATAATCTTCTTCGTGAAAATCTGCCAGGCTATGGTCCAAAGAGCAATGAAAGCAGAATAGGCGGTGACCATGGCGATGATGCCTTGCTGGGCAAAGATGAGGATGACGCCAATCTGAATGACTATCTGTGCGATGTTTACCCACATGAAGATGTCTGACCTGCCCTGGCTGACGATGAGCTGTTGCATGGGTAGATAGACGGGGATGAACGCACCACTGATACAGAGAATCTGCAGGATGGGGATACTGTCAATCCATTTGTCGGAGATAAGCAGCACGATGAACTCCGGAGCGATGATAGCAAGTCCGAACATGGCGGGGAAGACGAGAAAAGCCGTGAAACGGGTCATCTTTCGGAGAATATGCAGTTGACGGTCTTCCTCACTTTGTACAGAAGCAAAAACAGGCTGAGCTACTTGTGCCAACATACCGGATACGAAGCTGGAAGCCATGTTGTTCCATTTCCATCCCTGGGTGAAGTTACCTACCGTCTTGACGGGGAAGATACGTCCGAAGATGACGGTAAGAATATTCTGACTTACCTGTGAGATGATGTTGGTGACAAGAATCTTACTGCTGAAGCCGAACATCTTTTTCACTGGTGTAAAGTCGATGTCGAGCGTGGGGCGGAATGGCATGAGAAAATATTTACCGAGACTTTGCAGACCCGTATAGACGAGTTGCTGTGCCACGAGTGCCCAGTAGCCCATTCCTTGGAATGCTAAGGTGATGCCCGTGATACCGCTGATAATAAGGACAACGATGCGCTGCAGAGTGACGGGCTTGATAATAAGATTTTTTGTCAGGTATGCTTGAGGAACAATGCCGAAAGCAGAGAGAGGAATGCTGAGGAAAGCTACCCGGCACAGCAAGGTCAGACGGTCCTGATGGAAGTATTCGGCTATCCAAGGAGCACAGAAGAAAAGAAGGATATAGAGACCGCTGCCCATAAACATCGAGAACCAAAAGACCGAGTTATAGTCTTTATGTTCGGGCTTCTTGAGGTTGATAAGGGCGGTCGTGAAACCACTGTCCTGTAGGCAGCCGGCGATAGCTGAGAAGATAGTGATCATCCCTACCAGTCCATAATCGGCAGGGTCGAGCAGGCGAGCCAGGAAAATGCCGATGATGGCATTCAGTATCTGCATGCTGCCATTGTTCATAGCAGCCCAGAAGAGTCCTGATGCAGTCTTTTCTTTCAGTGTACTCATCCAATCTTTTGATAAATAGCGTTGTTACGTTTTGCGAAGTTGTAATGGAAAGCTTTCTTTCTAAATTTTGAATAATTGAATTCCCAGACGAAATATAGACGTTCTTTCAAAGATGCTTTTACCCCTTCTTCATAGAGCCCTGGTGGGAGATAGGTACGATAAAGCATAGCGAGGCTATCAAAAGGGCTGAAGTCATGGTGCTTGCCCGTAAAGATCCATGTCTCTGCCAGCATGCGGTCTTCCCGCTCTTTAGTACCGACGGGTTGAAGTGTGCGAAGATAAGTGGCGCGGGCCCACCAGAAATTACCTGAATACATGGAGAAGATGGCGGGCTTGGGCGGATAGCGCAGGCAACCGTAAGTGTCGTAGTCGTCGCTGAGGACATTAGCTGCAACCTGCCATTTGTCGATGTTGAAATATTCCATGACTTCCCGCCAGGCTTCTACTTTCTTTTTGAAATAAAGCCAGTGCCGGTCTTTTTTTTGTGGACCATGATAGGATACACCCTTCGTATGAAAATAATAAATGAGGCAGTCTTCTTCTTGCGCTTTCTTATAGACGATGTCCAAGGCAGGGTATTCAAACTGATGTGCGTTGGTAGTGCTGGCAGCTATCTCATAATGAATACCCTCAAGCATCGTGTGGAGCTTCTTGAGGTCTTCCTCTTGCCGATAAATACAACTGATGAACAACGTCTTGGTCTGATTAGCCAGACCGCTCTTCCGAAGCCTTTCTAATTGCAACGGTACGAGCTGCTCCCATCCTTCCGCACAGAAGATATGGTAGACGCCATAGATAGGAAGATCACCCGTATACGGATGCTCCCATTGACTCAGATCCTTTCTACGGTTGATATGGAAGAGAGTAGTGTTGATGGTTTGCCAGATGTTCATTATTGTAGTTAGAAAATGGCTGAGAAAACATTGCAAAAGTACGATATTTCCTTTGAAGGAACAAAATATAGTTGTATTTTTGCATTATGAAAGCTAAAAAAGTTGTTGTCAATCAGACAATCCAGTTCAAAGCCTATTCTAAGGTCAGTGCCTTGGGCAAGGCGCGCGATGACGTCAACCGGACGTTATCGGATTGCGGTTATGATGTAGAGGTTATTCTCTGCAAGCAATATCCCGTACCGTTCTTGTCTAATATCATGGGCCTGATAAAGAACATCGCAATGATCCTCCGCCATCCTTTGGGGACAGAGTATATTGTACAATATCCTGTGTCAAGCAAGGTCATCTTTCCCTGGGTGCTTCGCTTGCAGCGTTTGCTTGGCAATAAGGTGACGATTCTCATTCATGATATCCAGACGGTGCGCAATGGCCGTGATCTCACGCCTGACCTTCGTGTCTTTCGTTTGGCGAGTAAACTCATCACGCATACAGAAGCTATGAGCCGTTGGATTCATGACCATGGTGTCGCGACACCGACAGTAGCGACACAACTTTTTGACTATTATTCGGATGATGACTTCCGTCCGAAGGAAGATTTGTTGAAAAGAAAACATGAGATAGTCTTTGCCGGGTATCTCAAGAAGTCGTCTTTCTTCGGTCCGTTGTCCGCTTTCGATTTCAAGGATTTAACGTTCAATCTTTATGGCAAGATAGATGATGGTTTTCAATTCTCGGGGAATGTGCGTTATAAAGGCGTCTTTCAGAGCGACCATACGGCAACTGTCGAAGGAGGCTGGGGACTGGTATGGGATGGCACGTCCATAGACACTTGTGAAGGGGATTTGGGTGAATATCTCCGGCTCATTGCCTCGCATAAGCTCTCACTCTATCTTGCCATGGGTGTTCCCGTTATCGTGTGGAAAGAGAGTGCTGAGGCCGAATTTATTACTTCTAATGGTCTTGGTATCGCTGTTGCCAGTCTGAAAGAGTTGCCTGATCGTATTGCGGCCATCTCGGATGAGGAATATGGTGAGATGCTTGACCAGTGTCGGGAGCAAGGAAAGATCCTGAGAAAAGGTGGAATGTTGAAGAATGTCATACATTGAAAAGCCCCTCCCTGCGGGGGAGGGGTCGGGGAGAGGCCTTTATATCATATACCACGCAACGAGATATCCATTGTATCCCCACAGATAGACCGTGAGAAGCTTGATAAGGTAGCCAGTGTATTCTGCTTTTGTGCCTTGAAGCTTTCTTAGCAGGCACGCCAGTGCCACGGGGATGATGAACATCCAGTGTCCGCCGTTGATCGCTACCTCGTTCAGGCCAAAGCCTAAGACAACATGAATGATCAGGTCTATGGCGAACCAAGAGAGGAGCATCTGTAGGATCCGGTCTTTGCGTCCATAGAAGATGCCTGTGAAAAACAGAAACACGATGATAGCTTCAATAGCATAGTTTGCCCATGACGAATATTTCACATCGATGGGTCGTCCTAAGAAGACGTCGCCAAGGAGATAGTCGCGATGAAGCTGGATAGATTCGCCGAAGAGACCTTCCACGATGCCATTCCAGCGTGAAGCGTCAGCATTGATCCAACGAAGGAAAGGCTTGTCGCTAAGGGGCTTGCCATTGATCTTTGTCATGGCAACAGCATTTTGTGCATCACGGATAGAGTCTTGCTTAAACTTTACCGGATCTTTAGCTTCTTTTCTCTGCCGCATCACGGCTGCATTATTGTCTCGTTGTGCCACCAATGTCTCTTCTTGGATGGCGTAGGTTCCCACGAGCAAAGCTGTCGGCAGAAGAAATCCTAAAAGAATATTTTTCCAAGTGAAGGCTTTCCACTTGTCAACAAAGAGGGTACCAAGCAGAGTCTTGGCACCGTTGGTCAGCGTGATGCCTGTCGTAAAGAAATAGAGAATAGCCGGCTTGTACCAAGCGATGGCTCTCCCCTGACGGATATATCTTCCGAAGACGTAGAGCGTGAAGACGAGCAGAGAGAAGGAAAAGATAAAATGGTCGGGTGACATGGCCGAGGTCATGATGGAGGCGAAAGAAAAGAGCATGGCCGTGAGCCAGATACTGTCACTCTTCTTCAATTCCATCAGTTCGTGGAGGGTCCTGTACATGAAGATCACAGCATAGAGAGAGGCAATGATGACGAGAAAGGCCATGATGTACATAGCCGCGTTGATATCCCATGTCTTCATGATCCAGTGGTTAAGTACGGAGAAGGGATAGAGCAGCAATGTTAGTACTGGATGGCGGTCAATGCTGTAATAGACATTGAACTTAGTCAGTGTCATATAAGCATAAGGGTCATAGCCAGAGAAATGGAGCTGGTTGTTGAACAGGCTCCAGCCACCGATCTTGCCTCCATTGGCTTGGAGAAATTTCGGGCTATGATTATAAATCAGCAAGCCATTGAGCACGATGAGGATGCATGTAGAAGCGACTGCCAACCATCGTTCCTCCTTATGAATGGCGAAAATATGAAAGGGATTGATTATTTTCTTCATTATTAATGTTCTCTTGTGAAGGTGTTCTCTTGCGAGGGTGCAAAATTACTAATTTTTTCCCTATTCCTTGTTGAAAGTTTGTTTCTTTACTCTTTTTCTCGTAACTTTGCCGAAAAAGAAAGTAGTGATGGGACCGAAGAAGACAGTGTCTGTGGTCATGTGTACCTATAATGGGGAGCGGTATATCCGGGAGCAACTGGATTCTATCCTTGCCCAGACTTATCCGTTGGAGGAGGTTATCATCCAAGATGATGGCTCTTCGGATGATACTGTAGAGATCTGTCAGGATTATGCGCGTCGCTATCCTTTCATTCATGTGTTTGTCAATGAGCATAACAAAGGCTTGGATGAAAACTTCGAGTCGGCAACGATGCGGTCGACAGGTGACTTCGTTGCGTTCTCCGATCAGGATGATGTCTGGTATCCGGAGAAGATAAGCAGGCAGGTGGAAGCTATCGGTGACCACGATATCTGTTTTTCTTGTTATGACCGCGGTTTGGACCGCGCTCACTCTGTGCTTGTGAAACAGCAATATCAATTAGAGGCGCTTCTGTTTGCAGGTTTTGCCGGACATACGATGTTGCTACGTGGAGACTTTGCTCGTACTGCTGATTATTGGGCTTTAGGCAGGCAGACGCCATTCATGCATTACGATTGGAGCCTTGCTATCTTTGCGCAGTTAGGTCGTGGCATCATCCGATTGGATGAGGCTTTGAATCTTCATCGCAGCAATCCACAGTCGACTATTGCACAGGAGCTGAAGAAGGACGGACGCGTGTCACCTTTTGCACCTTATCTTCATGGTCTTCACGAATATCGGCTCATGCAGCAACGGCCAGAATATCAACATTTGTATGGATTGATTCATTCAAAGACATCTAAAAATTTTCAGCCTTTAGCTCATAAGATGAGTGGGCTGATGTTGAAGCGAGGAATGTGGCCGTTGTGGCGGTTAGGTCGACTCTGCTGTCGCCATCGCTCTACAATCTATTGGAATGAAGGTGCACGAGGGTGGATGGGGGCTGTCCGCAGTTTCTGTTATCCTTTGATCTTCGCATATAATAACAAGAAATTTTATCAGAACCAATGAATATAGCTTTGCTTACTGCCGGCGGCGTCGGCAACAGAATGGGGCAGGACATCCCCAAACAGTTTATGACCATTGACAATATCCCGGTCATCATCTATACGATGCAGGCTTTTCAGCATCATCCTTTGGTGGATGCCATCTGTGTGGTATGTCTGAAAGGCTGGGAGGTCGTGTTGCAGGCTTATGCCAATCAGTTTAACATCACCAAGCTTCGTTGGATCTTCGAAGGAGGAGACAGCAATCAGCACTCTATCCGCAATGGTCTCGAAGGTCTTCGTAAGGCGGGGCGTCCTGACGACGACATTGTGCTTGTTCATGATGGGGTACGGCCTTTGGTGGGTGAGCGTATCATCACCGAGAATATTGAGAAATGCCAGAAATATGGTTATGCGGTCACGGGGCTGGTCTGTAAGGAGGCTATCATGGAGAAGGTCGACGACTGCGTGAGGAATATCTCTATTCCCCGCGAGCGTCTCATTCGCACCCAGACTCCCCACACTTATCATTTGGGCGACTTACTGAAAGCCCACCAGGAAGCGGAGGAAAAACATATCGAGAACACCGTGGCTTCGTGCACACTGATGTCGGCTCTTGGTGTGGAAGACCAGCATCTTGTGATGGGCTCGGAGAAGAATGGTCTGAAGTTGACGCAGACAGAGGATATTGAACTCTTCAAAGCATTGATACACACTGAGAAGGAATCTTGGATTAAGGAATGATGAATTATCAGAATACACTTAAACAAGCAGCACAAGTCTCCCTTCCTTGGGAGCGCCTGCAAGGAAAGAACATTCTCATAGCTGGTGCAACAGGCCTTATCGGCAGCACTGTCGTGGACGTGCTTATGTATCGGAGTCCTTTAGACTTTGATATCTATGCTTGTGGCCGTAATGAAGAGCGGGCACGTCGTCGCTTTGCTGCCTGGTGGAACGATCCCCATTTCCATTTCCTCAAGCATGATGTCACGCAGCCTTTGGAAAGTACTGTGGACTTCCAATTCATCATTGATGCAGCCAGTGGCGCATCGCCTCAACTTTATGTCTCGGATCCTGTAGGCATCATACGTGCCAATATTCTCGGTGTCGACCGACTGCTTGACAGTGGTCGGCAGCATCATTTGGAGAAGTTTGTCTATGTCTCGTCGGGAGAAGTCTATGGAGAGGGAGATGGCAGAGCGTTTACGGAGGACTACAGTGGTTATGTCGATCCGATGAGCGTGCGCTCATGCTATCCCTCGTCGAAGCGGGCGGCAGAGACACTTTGTGTGGCTTATGCCCAGGAGTATGGCATCGATGTCAGTGTGGCCCGTCCTTCTCACGTCTATGGACCATATTTTACGGAGAGCGACAACCGTGTCTATGCTCAGTTTATTCGGAATGTTCTCCGGGGGGAGAATATCGTGATGAAGAGCGATGGCATGAAGTTCCGCTCCTGGTGCTATGTCGTTGACTGTGCTTTGGCACTGCTTTATATCCTACTCAAGGGAGAGAACGGAAAAGCCTACAACATTGCAGACGAGTCATCGAACAGGACGATTCGTGATTTGGCGCAGATGATTGCTGCCATCGCCGGCCGTGAAGTGCGCATAGAATTGCCCAAGGGTGCTGCTGCATCCGGAGGTACACCAATCACGAAAGCAGTCTTTGACACCTCTCGCTTACAAAGCCTTGGTTGGCAGATAACGGGGACGATGGAAGATAAGATGCGGGCAACCATAGAAGAGGCTGCCCGACAATTTGGTAAATAATAAAAGCTTAGTTTTCCACGATTGTCTCCATCTTGTGACGGTCTCGCTTGTCTACAGGCGGCAGGTCCATGTAATTGCCGTAGATAATCGTGCAGAGCTTCACGGGATCGGCAGGACCTTCAAAGGTCTTGCCTTCGAAAACGATATCTTTATGGGGAATGAGGACGTCGCGATCGAAATGCTCATAGAACCAGGCTCCGTAGCTGTGCATATAGCTTTGCTTGTTTCCGAAAAGATGACCGATGCAACGGAAAAGTGGGAAGACAAGATAGTGAAGAACATCATATCCTGTTTGAGCGAGCCATGGATGGGCACCGGCAAACTTCATGTTCACGTTCACGGACAGTTTACCGGCGAGTCGTTGCAATGAGGGTATCATGTAGCCTTCATATGGGAAAATGTCTACATGGAGTCCTTGAAACTTCAATGCTTCTGAAGCACGCCGGTCTTTGCTTGACGCATCGTCGTGGCTCACCTCGCGGCTCTTAAGGTCGCGCAAAACGGCCCACTCCTTGTAGAAGCCTTTGTCGGTCTCATTGTCTTGAAGGACGTACTGTGGGTGAGGATGGTCTTTTAAATAGCGGCAGAGGCGTTTGAAGTCCTTGCGTGCGACGACGAAGTCGATGTCATCATCCCATGGAATGAATCCGCCATGACGCAAGGCTCCGAGAATATTGCCACCATCGAGACGGCAGGGAACACCAATCTTCTTGGCTGTCTCCTGGAGGTAGACTGCCATATCAAGGAGGCGGAGTTGGGCGCGACGAAGAGCCGATCCATCGGGGTTATATTTCTCTCGGAGTTCTTCTTCTGTCTCTCCTGTATTATAGACCTTATTTGCGTTCATATTTCCTTATAATAATTGCAATCTCATGGGCGCAGATTGCATCGTTGTATTTCTTTTCAGCGATTGCTTTTCCCCGTAGTCCCATTTGCCGGGCTTCGTCGGGATGCCCTTTGATATATTGTATGGCTCGTGTCCATGCATTTACATCTCTATAAGGCACGGTGAGGCCACAGCCTTCGCGCTCAATGTCTATTGGCATCTGAGGATTTCGGCTGCAAATCATAGGGATGCCCAAGGCAAGGGCTTCCACGACCGTCGTCAGTCCAACGGTATAGTTTGTCTCCTGACAGCAGATGACGGCACACTGGCTCTTGCTAACGCATTCTGCCATCTCTTTGATCTTGTTGCCTTGTATATAGTGGATATGTGTATTTGAACCTTTGGCAAGACTGCCTAATAGTTGCTCATAATTAATGCCATTGGATTGTCGGCAAATATAAATGTCAAGTGGAGCGTTAGTCTGTCGGAAAGCCTCTACCAGCGTCGGCATGTCGCGTCGCTCTTTGCCCGTTGAGATGAAGCCCTCATGCTTGCTTGTCTTCGTCTCTTGTAGAATTTTGTTGTAGAAGTCGAGGTCAGGCCCCCAATGTACGATATGCATGTGGCCAACGGGTGCCTTCACTGACTTTAACGACTGGTCAATGATAGCTTGGGAGAAGAATATCAGCTCGTCGAAGCCACGGTAGAAGAGCTTAGCAATGCTCTCACGCAGTCTGCTCTTGGCCTTGACGATGGGCTGATGATGCCAGCAGATGATGGGCTTGCGGAAAAGACCGAGGGCACGAAGGAAGACGATAAGCTCCAGTCCACGGAAGGTCGTGGCATAGACGGCATCGTATTGCCGATAGTGACAGATCAACTTCCAGGCCGTGTCGAGTGACAATGACCAACGATGCTTAACGTGACCAATATTATGGAAGATGACATCAATGCCCTCATCCTTTAAGTGGCAGGCACCATAAAGCAGGTGGGCAGGCAACTTCCCCGCCTGCCATTGGGCATGGGCCCATTGTGGGTTGAAACTATGATAATAATATACCCTCAAGACTTTTTTTTGTACAAAGTTACAACAATCTTTAGAGAAGCAAGCCAAAGATCATATTAAATAACTGATATATAGCCAGCTATTATATATCAAGAGATAGATAGCAAGGATTGTCGTGCCATATCTTAGCCAACGTTGTGACTTATGGAGCAACACGTATGCCATGGCAATGGGCAGAACCATCAGCCAGTGGGGCGACATGATATATACCTCGTTGAGACCGAAGCCTAAGATGAAATGGATAACCATGTCGAAGCCGAAGAAGCTCATTGCCAACCAGAGGAACCGACTGCGGCGTCCGTACCAGATACCGGCAAGGAAAAGTAGAAGGACGAGCCCTTCAGCAATATAGTTCCAGATCCAACGGTAGTGCACGATGACGGGCCGTTTCACAAGAACATCACCGAGGAGATAGTCCTGATGAAGCTGTATGGGTTCGCCAAAGATATTCTCTACGAAGCTCCAGCCACGTGGGGTGGAGATGTCTGTCCATTGCTCAAACTCACCTTTTCCCATGGGCTTCCCGGCGTGGGCGAAGACGGCTTTCTTGCTGTCTCTTACTTGTTTGGCATGTTTTTCTTTTGCCATTAGCTTATTCACATAAGCCATTGCTTTCAGAGAGTCGGCCTTGCCGTTAGCTTCCGCCATGGTATCTCTTACTTGCATGAAGAGTTTGGTGCGTTCTTTCTCTGCTGCCCGCTTCTTGAACTTCTTTACAACGATCTGATGAGGTAACTGATAGTGACGCCACTCCCAACGGGCAAAGCCCCAGATAAGAGCTGAAGGCAAGATAACAGCTAACAATAGGTTGGCTGGTTTCCAGAAGCGCCTGCCATTGGTAAAGAGATTGGCAAGAAACACTTTGATACCGTTGTTGAGTGAGATGCCGGCTGTGACAATGAAGAAAAGCACCGTCTGCCAAATGGTGAAAGGATGCTTCGCTTTCATCTTCTTGCCTGCGACATAAAGCGTGAGAATCAGCATGAGCATTGACAGGCAGAAATGATCGGGCACGCTCATCACTACCATCACAAAGCCGAAACTGCCAAACAACAACAGCAACAAGCAACTGTCACCAAATGTGAGTCCTATTACCTCCCGGAAGATGCGATAAAGGAAAATAAAGCTATAGAAAGCACTGAAAGTCAAGATAACCGCCATGATAATCGTCGCCCAGTTCATTCCCGTCAGAGCTATGAGGCCTTGATCTATCTGGTTAGGGATGTACATGAAGAAAGCAAGGAGAGGGTGGCGGTAGATATTATATTCTGTGAACCACCGTGAGATGACGACATATGAAAGCGGATCGTATCCTGAAATATGAAATTTCAGAAACAGATTGCGGTAATTGCGGTTTAAAGGGAAGAATATGTTGGCATATTTGTTGATGACCAGCACATTCCACAATATTATATAAAGAAGTGCGGCGAGGGCCTGCCACCGTTCTTCTCTTTTTATCCTAAAGATATAAAAAGGGTTCTTCACGAGTTTTTATTGACTTTGATGTGCAAAGTTAATAAATCATTCTCGAAAAGAACCCCAAACAGACTAAAACATTTTTATTTTACGCTCCATTCGAAGATACCGCATGACTTATCCTCAGGCATCTTGAACTGGAGTTTCACAGCTTTGCTCTTCACTGGGTTGAAGTTGACGGTGCAAGCAGCTCCTTTCTTGACGGGATATCCATCGGCGCCACTCACCGGCTGCCAGTTGCCTTGGGCATCCTGATAGAGAATTTGCCAAGAGTCGGGCACGCGGCATCCGCCCCAAGGCTGATCATCGTACCAGTAGACTGTTGCTGATTTCATCTCTTTGGCTTCCGGGAATGAGTAAGTCACCCATTCGGTAGTGCCTGTTTTAGGCCACCAGTGGCAGTAAGGCACGGAACGATCATTCTCATCCTGAGGCACGAGCCCGTCGTTGATACTTTCCTTGGCACCGAGCTTGGCGGAAAACTCTACCTTGGCTTGTGAGGCAAGGGTAGCGGGCACTGCGGGACGTGCCGCAGAAACATCCTGAGGAAGCCATACTTTCATATTGCCGTTGCCACGGTGAGCCCAGGCAAAATATGGGATGAGTTTAAGACTGACATCTTGGGTTGAGAGCTTGCCGTCCTTGCCGAAAGCAAGAGTCTGTGCAGGAGTCGTGAGGGTCTCAATGCTCAGGCCTTTATACTGGGTGAGGCGGTTTTTCAGAGAGTCGGCAATGAAAGTAGAGTAGGGCATTGTGCCGGCAGTGAACGAGGGCTGCTGGTTGACAAGCACATTCATGATATTGAAGTTGTTGTCGGGCCATTCAGCAGCATAGACGATAGGCCCGCGCTCGATAGCTACCTGACCGCGATCGGCTTCCACCTTATTGTTGGCACGAACGGTGCGCACCTCCATATCGAAGTGGACACGGACTACATCTCCGGCTTTCCATTTGCGGGATACCGTATAATAACCGTCGACAGTGAGCTGACCGTCAGCCTTCTTGCCATTGACGGTGATTGTGTAGCCGAGGCGCTTGCCATCGGTATAGTAATAAAGGTCGGAAGGTACGGGTTGTCCTTTCACCCATCCGGGGATACGAATCTTTAATCCGAACTGGCCGGCTTTGTTCTCACCAATCTTGATGGCGATATCACCATTCCACGGGTAACGGGTGTCCTGGCTCAGTGCAACCTTCTTTCCTTCAACGGTCAGATCGGAAGAGTTGCTGAGGAAGAGGTTCACATAGACGTTGCGGTCTTTCACGGCATAGACATAGCCGGGAAGAGAAGGCAGGAACCGGCAGATGTTGCTTGGGCAGCAGGCACAGCCGAACCACGCCTGACGCTGGTGCTGCCCCATGCTCTCCAGTGGGTTGGGATAGAAGAAACCGCCGCCGTCCATGCTCACACCGTCGATGAGGCCGTTGTAGAGCGTACGCTCCAAGACGTCGAAATATTTGCTCTCGCCATGGAGGAGGAAGAGTCGGTAGTTCACATAGACATTGCCGATGGCTGCGCAGGTCTCATTGTAAGCGCTCATGTTCGGCAACTCATAGTTGGCTCCGAAGGCTTCGCCGTTGCTTGTGGCGCCGATGCCACCCGTGATATAGAGCTTCTTCGATACGATATTGTTCCAGATGCGGTCGATGGCATGGATATAAGCTGTGTCACCGGTCAGCGCTGCCACATCAGCCATACCGGAATACATATAGGTGGCACGTACGGCATGGCCGACGGCTTCGCTTTGTTCGAGGACGGGTATGTGACTTTGTGAATACACATTGCGAACCGCTGTCTTGCCGCGGTAGTCGAGGAAGAACTTCGCCTCGTCGAGGTAACGCTTACGTCCTGTGGCGAGATAAAGCTTGCAGAGAGCCATCTCGGCAATCTGATGGCCCGGTACTACACAGGCCTGACCGGGGTTGGGACCAACCTCTTTGCAGACGCAGTCGGCATAGCGGCAGGCGATGTCAAGAAGCTTACGGCTGCCTGTTGCCTGCCAGTGGGCGACAGCTCCTTCAATAAGATGACCGAGATTATAGAGCTCATGACTCAGATCTTCCTCTTTGCTCCAGCGCTTCGGTCCAGCCCATGGGTGGGGATGAATATAGTTTTGTGTGCGGGCTGTGTAGAGATAACCGTCCGGCTCTTGTGCTGCGCCGATGATGTCGATGATGCTGTCTACATAGTGTTGCAGTTTCTTGTCGGGATAGGTCTGGAGAATATAGCTCGCTCCTTCAATGGTCTTATATGGGTCCGTATCATCGAAAGAGTAAGGCATAAGTTTCGCTACGTCGTACTTGTCCGAAGGATGCTTCATGTTCTCCGCAGCGCGCTCAAAGTTCTTGTATCGCCCCTCACTCTCACATTTGCTGAAAGCGAGAGGGATAGTAACCTTTCTTGATGTTTCCAGGCGTTGTCCCCAGAACGTGTTGTTCCATACCTTCACTGAGGTGAAAGGCACGGGTGTGATGGGGTATCCCGCCGACTTAAGCTTTTGCTGAGCGGTAGCGGGGAGGAGTGCCGTTACTGCGAGCGAAAAAGTGATGATTGTTTTCTTCATAGGGTATTAAAGTTTTTATCTATGCTTTTCTGTTGCAAAGTTACTAAAACATTTTTATAAGAGTGTACTTTTACTACTCTTTGTCTTGATCTTTTTGATCAAATATAGTCTTTCAATAATAATTTGGACGATTCTTTTATCCTTTTAGAGGATAGTTGTAGCGTGAAAAGGACGAAACCTTTAACTTTGCGACAGAAAACTAAAAATACTCAAATATGATTTCTCAGCGTATCATAGTTGTAGCCATAGCTGCACCTCTGACCTTGACTGTTCAGGCATCAGCCAAAACCATTGAGAGTGTCGCTCCTGTGAAGATCAACTGTCCGTCAGGTGAAGCACCACAGTTGCCCAATCGTGTGTGGGTGACCTACAAAAATGGCCTTTCTGAATGGCGGCAGGTGAGATGGATGAATGCACCACTCTCTACAGAGCAGACAGAGACCGACAGCGCCCTTCATCCCATGGGTAGTAGCTATGAGTTGAAAGGATATATAATAGGTGATGAGACCACGGACAACGGTTACCCCATCACGGCAAAGATAAAGGTTGTAGCGGTGCCTGGCAATGAGAAGAAGAAAGAAATTGCTCAAACCTTCCCGCTTTCGGACGTGACCATCAATGGTAACAACCGTCTCACACAGAATCGTAATGAAGCTATCGCTGCTATCTGCTCGTGGGATGTGACACAGCAACTCTATAACTACCGAGACACTTATAACATGTCGACAGATGGCTATAAGGTTGCAGACGGATGGGATTCGCCCGATACGAAGCTCAAAGGCCATGGCTCCGGACATTATATGTCTGCCATAGCCCAGGCTTATGTCGTAACGAAAGATCCGAAGCAAAAAGAGATCCTGCGGAAGAATATCACGCGAATGGTCAATGAACTTCGCGCCTGTCAGGAAAAGACTTTTGTTTGGAACGATTCCTTGGGCCGCTATTGGGAAGCACGCGACTTTGCGCCGGAGCGTGAATTGAAGAATATGAAAGGGACGTGGGCTGCTTTTGATGAATACAAAAAGCATCCTGAGAAATATGGCTATGGTTATCTCAATGCTATCCCCGCCCAGCATTGTGCACTGATAGAGATGTACCGGCCTTACAATAACTCCGATTGGGTGTGGGCTCCTTATTATACAGTGCATAAAGAACTTGCCGGACTGATTGATATTGCCACACTCTTCGATGACAAGGAAATTGCTGCCAAGGCTTTGCTCATCGCCAAGGACATGGGTCTGTGGGTATGGAATCGAATGCATTACCGTACCTATGTCAAGACCGATGGTACGCAGGAAGAACGACGCGCCAAACCGGGCAACCGCTATGAGATGTGGGATATGTACATCGCCGGTGAGGTAGGCGGCATGCAGGAGAGCCTATCTCGACTGTCGGAGATGGTGACAGATTCTACGGACAAGGCACGGTTGCTTGAGGCGGCTCAATGCTTCGACGCACCGAAGTTCTATGAGCCATTGGCTAAGAACATCGATGATATCCGCACACGCCATGCCAATCAGCATATCCCAATGATTGTGGGTGCACTGCGTTCTTATAAGAGCAATCACAATATACATTATTATTATATAGCCAACAACTTCTGGCATCTCGTGCAGGGACGCTACATGTATGCCACGGGAGGCGTAGGCAATGGCGAGATGTTCCGTCAGCCTTACACGCAAGTGCTTTCCATGGCGACAAATGGTATGCAGGAAGGAGAAGCCATGGCTAATCCCGACCTCAACGAGACATGTTGTACCTATAATCTCCTGAAGCTTACAAAGGATCTCAATGCATACAATCCCGATGATGCCGAACTGATGGACTATTATGAGCGCGGACTATACAATCAGATCATAGGCTCGCTCGATCCCGATCATTATGCCGTAACTTACCAGTATGCTGTCGGCCTCAATGCCACTAAACCGTTTGGCAATGAGACCCCGCAGTCGACTTGCTGCGGTGGCACGGGTTCGGAGAATCATACTAAATATCAGCAAGCTGCTTATTTCCACAACGACAACACGCTTTGGGTGTGTCTCTATATGCCCACTACGCTGCAATGGCGCAATAAGGGTATCACTTTAGAGCAAGAATGCACATGGCCAGCCCAGCGCTCCACAATCCGCTTGACGAAAGGAGAAGGCGACTTCACACTGAAACTGCGTGTGCCTTACTGGGCAACACGGGGCTTTGAGATCCTTCTCAATGGCAAGCCCATACAGCAACACTATCAACCAAGTTCCTATGTGACGATCTCCGGCCACCACTGGACCGTCAACGACAAGCTGGAAGTCAACATGCCTTTCACGACTCATATCGAGTATGGTGCCGACAAACTCCCGGCTGAAGTGGCAAGCGCCGATGGCACGCCGCTAAAGTCTGCCTGGACAGGCGTAGTGATGTATGGCCCGCTTTGTATGACGGGGACTGATGCCACAACGTGGAAGCAAGCTACTCTTAAAACTTCTGATTTAGATGCTAAAGGTAAGACAGTCGTGCCCAATAATTCTACAGTTCCTTCATTGAGAATCAATGGTATGACCTTTTTGCCCGACTATTATCGGAACGAGAACTCTACACATTATTATCGTTTGGTAGACAATGGTGCGACGACAAAGAAAAACCGTGCCGTTGACTTTACCGAGCTGAAGAGTCTCTTGGACATTGCTGGTGAACGAGTATCCGAGAAGAATGCGTGGGCTCCCCATGGTTACGAGCGACTGCAACAGGCGATGGCCGATGCACAGGCAGTCGTGAAGAAAGGCAAGAAGAACGTTACGGCTAACGAGGTGGAGACGGTGACCGCTTCTCTTAACAAAGCCATCAACACCATGCGCCCGAGTAATCTCGCTGAGATGGAAGACCTGCAACCACTCTCTGCCTTGCTTAGACGAGCCGGCACACCAGATGAATCATCGTCGAAAGCGCTTAAGGATGCCGTAGCTTACGGCAGGATGGTGATGCGTTACGTCTCAGATGGAAGCGGCACGAAAGATATGATCAATAATGCCGTGAAACGACTAAAAGTAGCCATCGGCCAATAAGAGAAGTGAAAAATATCGTCTGTTTGGACGATATTTTCATTCAAATACACGATTTTTGTAGGTACGAGTGAAAATTTTTATCAATTTTGCACTTGTAGAGAGATTAATAAAAAAGTTTTAACCCTTTAAATAAGTGAGTATGAAACACAAGCAACTATCCTTTGTATCGATTCGTTGCCGAGTCTATGCTAAAGCTATTACTTCATTAGCCTTTGCTAGTGTAGCTATTCTTGCTACTGCTAAACCTGTTGCAACAGAATCAACTTCTGTACAGACTATCATGCAAACAAAGATTACCGTGCAGGGTGTCGTAAAAGACGCACACGGAGATCCAATTGTGGGAGCTACTGTTACGGAAAAAGGAAATTCCAAGAATGGTACGATAACTGATATTGATGGTCATTATTCAATATCTCTTCCTCGGGGAAAGATGGTGGATGTGACTTATGTCGGCTTTAAGACTCTGAGTTTTACAGCATCTAGTACAAAACATGATATCGTGCTAGAGGAGGATTTGACAGACCTTAATGAGGTGGTTGTTATAGGATATGGTACTCAGAAGAAAGCTGATGTTACAAGTAGTGTAGCTAGTGTCAAAGCGAAGGATTTCAATACAGGTAGTGTGATTGATGCAGGTCAGCTTGTGCAAGGAAAAGTGGCTGGTCTTAGCATCTCTTTGCCTTCGGGCGATCCTAATGGATCTACTACGGTCATGCTTCGTGGTACTTCATCACTGATGGGAAGTAGTACTCCTTTGGTCCTGGTTGATGGTGTACCTGGCAGTCTCTCGACGGTTGCGCCTGAAGAGATTGAAAGTATCGACGTATTAAAGGATGGCTCAGCAACTGCTATTTATGGAACTCGTGGTACTAATGGTGTCATCATAATAACGACTAAGAGTGGTAGTCGTGAATCTGCTCCATCAATAGAATATAATGGGTATTTGTCAACATCATATCAAGCTAAAAAGGCGGATTTCCTTAATGCTGACGAATTGCGTTCACGTCTTGCTGAAGGATGGTCACCTTCTGGAGCTGATGACAAAGATTATGGAGCATCTGTAGATTGGCTTAAGGAGGTCAGCAGAACAGCATTAAGCCATAATCATGATCTTACTTTCCGTGGGGGTAGTAAAAATGTAAGTTATATTGCATCATTAAACTATCAGAATCGTCAAGGAACATTAAAGAAGACGAACGGTAAAAATATAAGGGCGAATCTTGAACTCACACATCGGATGTTCAATGATAAACTTACGACAACTATTATGCTTATTGCCAGTGAATTGAAATACCCCTATGGCGTTAGTAATGGTACAGTCTATAGAGATGCCTGCATTCAGAATCCTACGCAGCCTATTTATGATGAGAATGGTAAATATGTAGAACGGAACGTGTATTTTTATGACAACCCAGTATCTTTGCAGAACGAAAATATTGGCTCGGCCCGTAACCGTAATATACGTTTTACAGGTACGATGGTTTACCGTCCTTTCGAAGACCTTATGCTGAAGGGGTCGGTTACTAGGAAAGGCCAAAATTCAATGAATGGATATTATCAAACAAAAGAGCATCCATCTACAACGGAAAATGGATTAAATGGCTATGCATACCGTTATAGCAGTGATTATATCTACAACAATGTTGAGCTTACGGCTGACTGGCATCATCAATTTGGCAAGAATAATATAGAGGCTATTGCAGGTTATAGTTATGAAGACAATAGAACGGAATATTTCTCAGAAAGCAATAGAAATTTTCCAACAGATGCTTATACCTATAATTTGATGGAAGCTGGTAAAGGAATTGCTCAAGGTACAGCAACATTGTCTTCTTATAAATATGAAACTAAATTAATAGGTTTCTTTGGACGTGTCACATATAATTATGATGACCGTTATCTTGCTATGTTCTCGATTCGTCATGAGGGAAGTTCGAAATTCGGCGAGGATCATAAGTGGGGTAATTTCCCAGGTGTATCTTTAGGTTGGCGTATGAACAATGAAAAGTTTATGAAAGATATCAAATGGATTGATAATCTTAAACTGAGAGCTGGATTCGGTATCACGGGTATTGATATTAATGATCCATATCAAAGTTTGGCTTCTTATGGATACAGCGACTATTTCCTGTATAATAATGAGTGGGTTAAGATATTGAATCCAACACGTAATGCTAATCCCGATCTTCGATGGGAAAAGAAATATGAGTATAATTTGGGTGTCGACTACGAGTTCTTTGGTGGTCGTCTGGGTGGAAGCATCGATCTTTATTTGAGAGATACGAAAGATGCTTTGTGGAACTATTCCGTTCCTGTGCCACCTTATCAGTACAGTACCATTATGGCCAATGTGGGTAAAATTCGTAACAAGGGAATTGAGATATTAATCAATGCTATCCCTGTAAAAACGAAAGATTTTGAGTGGAACTTGAATTTCTCTTACTCTCATAACAGTAATGAGATACGTTCTATTAGCAATGATCAGTTCTCAATGTCGACAGATTGGTTTACTACCGGATATACAGGTGAACCTATCCAGACAGAAACCCATCGTGTAAAGGTGGGAGATCCTATTGGTAACTTTTTTGGGTTGAAATCTGTTGGTGTCAATGAAGATGGCAAATGGGTTGTAGAGCGACTGGCGCGTGATGATGAAGGCAATCTTACAGGCGAAAAATACTATGATCTTGCTGAAAATGCAACGACAGAGGACCGTCAGGTTCTTGGTAATGGTGTGCCAAAACACTTTGTAAACTTTAATAATACGCTTACTTATAAAGGATGGGATATGAGCATTAACATGCGTGGACAGTTTGGGGCTAAGATTCTGAACTTCCAGGAGATGTTCTATGCTAACCCAACAATCCAGTACAATGTGCTCAATAGTGCTTTCGATGAGCATCCTGTAGTCTCCATTTCTTCGGATCAGAAGAGCATTACATACATAGGAAAAATAGCTCGTCTTAATGACTCACAGCGCTTTGTGAGCGAATATGTTGAGAGTGGTGATTTCTGGAAAATAGATAATGTTACCTTAGGTTATTCATTTAATGTTAAGAATATTAAGTGGATACAGCGTCTGCGCATTTATGCAAGTTGTTTGAATCTTGCTACTATCACGGGGTATAAAGGCTTGGATCCTGAGGTTGATATCACGGGGCTTACACCAGGAACAGATGATCGTGATAAATATCCGACAACAAGGTCCTTTACCTTTGGCTTGAATGTTACATTCTGATTGTAGGAATCAATAATTTTTTGAATCATGAGAAAATACTATATTGTACATCTGATACTAATTGCGTTGGTAACAATAGGTGTTACGGGATGCACGAACCTTGATGAGAGGGTATATTCAGAAGTAAGTGAATCTAACTTCAAGGCTGATGACGAGAGCTTGGCATCATTAATAGCGAGCGTTTATCATCCTCTTACGTATATCATGGATTGGCAGGGCCTATTTGATGCTCAGGAAGAGAGCGGGGATGTAGTAATCACTCCGACTCGTCCCAATGGCTGGGATGATGGAGGAACCTATCGGCGTATGCACCAACATACATGGAATTCTGAGTCTTGGCAGCCTGAGAATTGCTATGACACTCCATATTCAGCTATCAATAATGCTAATCGTATTTTGGATCAGATCGAGAATGGTGACTTCCAATTGAGTGAGAGTCAAAAGAGCAGCACTGTAGCAGATCTTCGAGCTATTCGCGCCGTTTGGTATATGATGCTGCTTGATACTCATGGAAATGTGCCTCTGGTAACTCATTTTAATGATAGTGTACCTAAGCAGGCTTCGAGGAAAGAAGTGTTCGATTTTGTTGTATCAGAACTGAAAGAAGCAATACTAGCCCTTTCTGAGACAGTTGATGCAAGTACTTATGGACGCCTTACAAAATGGGGGGCCTTAACGGCGCTTGCTAGAGTGTATTTGAATGGAGAAGTTTATACGGGCACTGCGTATTGGAAAGAGTGCCTCGATTGTTGCAATCAAATAATAAACAGTGGCAAGTTCTCTTTGTCTAGTGACTACAAGAGCATATTTGCCTATGATAACGGTTCTTCCAATAAAGAGATAATTTTTGCAGTTCCCTATGACAGTCGTTATCAGGGTTTCCAGATGCAGCATAAGTGGTTTCCACCTGTAGCTAAATATGTTTTTGGTAACTCTAGCGATTATTTTTGGGGAGGTAGTTGTGCCAATCCGCAATTTATTAATTCCTATGAGGAAGGAGATAAACGACTTGAAGATACTTGGCTGATGGGACCACAATATTATACTACAGGATCCAATGCAGGCAAACTTGCATGGACTTGCAAAAACTATTTGCCATCACTTACGTGTATGAAAAATGGCGTTAACTATACGAGCATAGATTATGGTTATCGTATTTGGAAATATGGCAATGATCCTGCCACGACTAATGGTACATGGAGTAATGATTTCCCTTTTTTTAGATATGCTGAGGTCTTACTTGATAAGGCTGAATGCCTGTTGAGGCTTGGTCAGAATGAGGAAGAAGCTGCTCAAATAGTTACGCAATTACGTCAGCGCGATTTTGATGATAAGTTTAAGGCTACTGTAACGGTGGCTGAACTCAAAGGAGATACAAGAATCAAATATGGCACTTTGGATTGGGATAACAATATTGACGTTGCAGGTGATCAGACACCAGTGATCCTCGGCGGTCTTTATGATGAATGGGGCTGGGAGTTCGCTTGTGAGGCACAGCGTCGTACAGAAATGATTCGTTTTGGTACCTATTCGAAGAAAAACTGGTTTAACCACACGGCAGTTACTGATGGTCATACAGCAATTTTCCCGATCCCATTAAGTGCTTTGGAAACAAATGGAAATTTGAAGCAGAATCCGGGTTACGACTCTAACAGGTAATGATGTTATACATAGAGCAGAAATAGTAAGATTACTTGTTCTTCATTTTTATTTGGATGCTTGTGAACAAAAAGATCATATTAGCGGCAGCACTGTCTTTGGCAGTGCTGCTGCCTTCAAAGGCACAGATGTCGTTCAACACGCCCAAGGAGGTGTCCGACTCTGCTTATCTTGCCCAGGCACTGACACCGCCTATGGGCTGGAACTCATGGAACAAGTTCGGATGTAACGTGAGTGAGAAACTTATCATGCAGATGGCTGATGCCATGGTGTCTACAGGTATGCGTGATGCTGGCTACCGGTATATCGTCATTGACGACTGCTGGCAGGTAGCCCGCGACTCGCTGGGTTTCATTGTGGCTGATCCGGACCGCTTCCCGCATGGCATGAAGTATCTTGCCGACTATGTCCATTCCAAAGGCTTGAAGTTCGGACTGTACTCGTGTGCAGGCAGTTATACGTGCCAGGGGAGACCCGGAAGCAGAGGCCATCAGTTTCAGGATGCTTTGATGTATGCCAAATGGGGCGTGGACTATCTGAAGTACGACTGGTGCTCCGACGAAGGACAGAACGCACAGGCGGCTTATGCCACGATGGCGGATGCCATTAAGGCGGCAGGTCGCCCTATCGTGCTGAGTATCTGCGAGTGGGGTGAGCATGAGCCCTGGAAATGGGGCAAAGGAATCGGTCATCTCTGGCGCGTCACAGCCGACATCCGCGACTGCTATCAGTGCGTTTTCGACTGGGGTGGTGTAGGCGTATTGAATGTCATCGACAAGATGGCGGATCTCTATTCATACGCCGGACCGGGTCATTGGAATGATGCAGAGATGCTTGAGGTAGGCAATGGTGGAATGACAAAGGATGAGTATATCACCCATTTCTCCATGTGGGCAATGCTTGCTGCTCCATTGATGGCAGGCAATGACCTCACGAAGATGGACAAGGACACAAAGGAGATACTGACCAACAAAGAAGTGATCGCGGTTGACCAGGATTCCTTGGGAGAGCAAGGCCGCAGGTTCATGGATATGGGTGAACATGAGATATGGGCGAAGCCGCTGAAGGGTGGCGAGCTCGCTGTCTGCTTTATGAACCGGGAGGAGATACCGTGGAAACTCGACTACAACTGGCATGCCAACACCATCTATTTTGCCAATGAGGTGGATATGCACCAGTACACTTATGCCATCAGAGACTTGTGGAAGCACAAGGAAATAGGTACAACGGCTGAGCATACGAAGGCTGTCATTCCCGCTCATGGTGTGTTGATGGTAAGATTATCTAAGAAATAAGTGATTTCTTCGTCGAAAACAGCTTGTTTTCGGATAAAAAACAGTAAGTTTGCAAGAGATAAACAACTTAGTAATGATAAGAGAACCGATTATGAATGTCTTGAGAGAGGAGAGAGGAAGATTATTAGCGTCTTGCTTTTTCCTTCTTTCTTCTGTCTGCATATCCGCGCAGGGTACTTTAAAGGATTACAACCGAGCCTATGCTGTGCGCCATCAATTCAGTAGCGATTCTGTCTTTCACTGGGCACACAATATCGCTTGGAAAGACTCTACGCATTTGTTCTCTTATCAGATCTCAACGCCAGAGGGTAAACGTTTCGTGGTTTACAATGCTGATATCCAGACGCCAACGGCTTATAAAACTCATGAAGAGGCCTTGAAAGCTTTGGACATGAAACCGGCTCCGGAGCCTGCTCCCGTTTATGGGCGCCACCATGTACCGCATTGGATGGAGGTGGATGAAGAGAAGGAAGTGACCCCGGTCTATTCTCCTGATGGTAAATCGGTGGCGTATATTGGTGGCAACAATGTTGTTGTGGCACCTGCACTCAAGAATGGTGGTCATGGGCCCGAACGTTTCCTTACACAGGATGGAACGATAGCCAATTATTATTCCAATCAGATTCTCTGGTCGCCGGACAGTAAATATCTCTTTGTCTGCAAGCGCAGACCTGTGGAGAAACGCTACGATTATTATGTAGAGTCTTCTCCCTCTGATCAGTTGCAGCCGATCCTTCACAAGCAAGAATATGCCAAGCCAGGAGATGAATTGCCCCAGAAGGAACCCGTTATCATAGATGTGGCAACGGGTCGGCAGGTGCAGGCGGATGCTCATCTGTTGGAGAATCAGTACAGTCTCGACTGGTTCCGTTGGGATCCAGATAGCAGAGAGGTAACTTTCGAATACAATCAGCGAGGGCATAAGCTCTATCGTCTCTACGCCATGGATGCAACGACGGGTGCCTTGCGCACGGTCGTGGAAGAGTCGGCAAAGACGTTTGTCAACTATCCGCGTCTCTGGAGACAGTTTATCGATAATGGTAAACAACTGCTGTGGACGAGTGAGCGCGACAACTGGAATCACCTTTATCTTTATGACGTAGCCAAGGGGAAAGTCATTCGACAGATAACGAAAGGTGCTTGGTGCGTGCGTGATATCCAGTTTGTGGATGAGAAAAACAAAGAGATCTATTTCTCTGCAAGTGGAGTGAATCCGAAGGAAGATCCGTATCTAATTCATTATTACAAGATTGGACTTGACGGACGTAATATGCTCTGCTTGACACCAGAGAATGGCAACCATGATGCTTCGTATAGCTTTGATCATCAGTATCTTGTGGATACTTATTCGCTGGTTGATAAGGCTCCTGTTACGGTGTTGCGTAGGGTGAGTGACGGGCAAGTAGTAAAAACAATAGAGACAGCTGATATCAGTAAGATAAAGGCGGCAGGCTGGAAGGCTCCGGAAGTGTTTGTTGCCAAAGGGCGTGATGGTAAAACCGATATGTGGGGTATCATTCAGCGGCCGACAAACTTTGACCCGACGAAGAAATATCCTATCATAGAATATATCTATGCCGGCCCTGGTGATGCTTATACGCCGAAGAGTTTCAGATCGTACGACTGGTGCATGACTTCCTTAGCAGAACTGGGCTTCGTTGTTGTCCAGCTTGATGCGATGGGTACGGCTTGGAGAGGAAAGAAGTTTGAGGAGATTTGCTATAAGAATCTGAAGGATGCAGGCTTCCCCGACCGTGAAGCATGGATAAAGGCAGCTTGTGAAAAATATCCTTACATGGACTCCACGCGAGTAGGCATTTTTGGAGCTTCGGCCGGTGGTCAGGAAAGTGCGACAGCTGTCTTGTTGCATGGCGACTTCTATAAAGCGGCATACAGCAGTTGCGGATGCCACGATAACCGGATGGACAAGATCTGGTGGAACGAGTTGTGGATGGGGTATCCTGTTGACTCTGCTTATGTGGAATGCAGCAATGTCTATAATGCGCCGAAGCTCAACCGCCCGCTGATGCTTGTTGTGGGTGAGCTCGACGACAATGTCGATCCATCGAGCACTTATCAAGTTGTCAATGCGCTCATTAAAGCTAACAAGAACTTCGACCTTGTCGTGCTTCCCGGTGTGCACCACACGATGGGTGAATATTTTGGTGAGCATAAACGCTTCGATTTCTTTGTGAAGCATCTCCTTGGTGTTGACCCGCCCGATTGGCAGAAGGTAAAAAATGAATAGAATTCTCGTCGCTTTTCTTTTGCTGCTTCTTCCGATTTGCAGCTTTGCCCAGCAGTTGGCAGTCCGTAATATCAGTATGGAGAATGGGCTGCCTTCAAACGCAGTGCGGTCTATCGTACAGGACAAAGACGGTTTCGTATGGTTGGGAACTGACAATGGACTTTGTCGATACGATGGCTATACCATTAGACCACTCAGAATACCTCAGTTACAGAATGATCAATATGTAGGTACTTTGGAAGTCTCAAAGTATGGACTGCTGGTCGGCACTTCTCATGGTGCTTTCCTCCTGAATGCCCGCACAGATCAGTTCCGGTCTCTTCATCCTAAGATTCATGGCAACGTTATGTCGTTTGGTATCGACGCGGACGGAAACATTTGGGTTGTGACACTGGATGACGGTGTCTTTTGTGTGTGCAGGAATCTTAGTGGTTGTGTACATTATGGTTTTAAGAAAGGCAGCTCTTTAGTCTCCGTCTATGTTGACAGTGAAAACCAGGTTTGGCTGATAGCGCGTAAACAAGGACTGTATAAGTTGAACCGGGCGAGGAGAACTTTCGAATTATTCCCGATTAAAGGACAGACTCATTTTGACGGTATGTGTATGGCTGAGGCTTCGGAAGGCCGAATGCTTGTGGGCTCGTGGAATGACGGTCTTCTCATGCTTTCACCGGACGGAACGATGCGGCAGTTGACAAATCCTTTGTTAACTGGAGTGGGTACGCATATCCATACCATTTATCGTGTCTCGCCGAATGAATTTTTGCTGGGCTGCGATGAAGGCGTGATGCAATACAACTTGCTTGAAAATCAATGGTCAATGATCAGCAATGCTTTTAGTATTCCGGGTGCGGCTGGTCGGTTCGTCTACAGCATCTTACGTGACAGAGAAGGAGGTTTCTGGTTTGGTACCTATTATGGCGGAGTCAACTACTATTCACCGATGGACAGTCGTTTCCTGACGCTTACGGGTGAGAATGGACTGCATGGTAACGTGGTAGGGCGATTCTGTGAGGATAATAATCACCGTATATGGATTGCGACGGATGACGGTGGTCTGAATTGTTATGATCCGCGGCTTAAGACATTTGTCGATTTCCCGGGTAAGGCAGTCCTTGCTAAATACAATGTTCATGGGCTCCTGTCGGAAGGCAATACCATCTGGGTCGGTACATATGGACGGGGACTTATTCAGTTAAACAGTCAGACTGGGGCGATGAAGACCTATGTGGTGGATAAGAGTGGGGCATCATCGAGTTGCTATTCGCTCTTGCGTGATCGCCAAGGACGTCTATGGGCAGGCACGATGACTTGCGTCAGTCTGTATAATAATGCTACGGATAAGTTCTCCAGCGTTCGGGCCACGGGTGGTACCGTCATTGATATCGAAGAAGACAGAAATGGCAATGTGTGGTTTGGCACATTGGGCGACGGACTTTGGAAACTTGGGAGAAACGGGAAATGGAAGCATTATCTGATGTCTACGGCTATTTCCTCGTTATCCAATAACTCCGTGAACGCTATTCGTGAAGACTTGAATGGCAATCTTTATATTGCCACGGATGATGGACTGTGTGTATATGAGCCTAAAGCGGACCGTTTTAGGCGTATCCCAGTGAAGACGGATTCGAATGTCTTTACAGGACTGGTTATTAACCAGGGGGAATTGTGGCTGTCTTCTTCTACAGGACTCGTCCATATCTTGCCAGGTGGAAAGCTCCATGTCTTCAACCGAGAGGATGGACTGTTGCCTGGACCTTTTCAGAGCAATGCCATGATGATGTCGGCTGATGGAGGTATCTGGCTCGGGTCGGTCAATGGCGTCAGTATGTTCTATCCTTATCAGATAAAGGAGAACCGTTGTGAACCTAATGTGTTTATCACGGCTTTCGAAGTTTATAACAAAGATGTCAAAGTGGGTTCCGACAAACTCCCGGAGGCGTTGGGCTATGTCGATTATGTCAACTTGTCTCATGGCGACAACATGTTTACCATTCATTTCGCGGCGCTGAGCTATGTCTCACCGGAGAAAAATCAGTATGCTTATCGTCTGGATGGCTTTGATAAGGATTGGATCTATGTAGGTGCTGAGCATAAGGCGGTCTACACCAATATCCCTCCGGGAGAATACACATTCCGCGTGAAGGCTTCCAACAATGATGGCCTATGGTCTTCAAAGGAGGCAACTCTGAAGATTGTGATTCATCCGCCATTCTATTGGTCGCTCCCAGCAAAGCTCTTCTATTTGCTGGCTTTCTTTGCAGTCATCTATCTTTATGTCCACATGCGCTTGCAGAAGGCGGAGCGATTGCATCAGCGCAGACTGAAAGAGATGAATGAGCGTAAGGAGAAGGAGATGCGCGATGCACAACTTCACTTCTTCACGATGATCGCCCATGAGATACGTACGCCGGTCTCGCTAATCATTGGACCGTTGGAGACACTGAAAACCCAGTGGCAGAAGATTGGACGCACAGTGAGTGACAGCGCTGCAGTGTCGTCCACACTGGATGTCATTGACCGAAATGCACAACGACTCTTAGGACTTGTCAACCAGTTGCTCGACTTCAATAAGGTTCAGCAAAAAGAATTGAAGGTTCGGTTCACACTTTGCCACATCAAGGAAATCATGAGAGCTGTGGCGGAGCGCTTCGAGCCGACGCTTAGGCAGAATGGAGCTACGTTGAAAGTGGAGTATCCCGATGATGACTTCGTGGCTGCGGTGGATGCGGAAGGACTGACGAAGATCATCAGTAACCTCATGACCAATGCCACAAAATATACAAAGGACAGAGTGCGGCTGGCTTGCGTGGTAGAGCAAGAACAGTTCGTTATTGAGGTTGAGGACAATGGTTGCGGAATCGGTCCTGAAGAACAGCAACGTATCTTCAATCCTTTCTATCAGGCAAAGGACAATAAGCCGGGAACGGGTATCGGGCTGAGTATAGTCTCTAATCTTGTAGCTGCACATCGAGGTAAGGTGGAGGTGAAGTCGGAAGTGGGGAAAGGCTCGCTTTTCCAGGTTACGCTTCCGGTCTCACAACCCGGAGTGACTATGGACGAGGGGCCGAAGCCGGAGGTGGTCGATGATATGCTGCACGGGGAAGCATCTGCCGCTGAAGATGTTATCTCCAAACAGACAGTGCTTGTCGTGGAGGATAATGAGGATATGCTGTTGTATCTGAAGCATAACTTCATGAACCGTTGTCAGGTACTGACAGCGGAAGATGGCGTGGAAGCGCTGAAACTACTGAACAAATATAATGTCTCTCTAATCATCAGCGACTGGATGATGCCTAATATGGATGGCGAGGAGCTATGCCGGAAGATCAGGCAGAATCCGAAAACCAGTCATATCCCCTTCATTATGCTTACAGCCAAGACGGACGATGACAGTAAGGTGAAAAGTATGGATATCGGAGTCGATGCATTTATCGCTAAACCTTTCTCGATGCGCTACCTTGATGCTTGTGTCCGCAATCTAATGGCAAAACGTAAGCAGTTGATGGAAGAGTTTGCGGGTTCGCCAGAGGAGCCGATTGCGAAGATCGCAGATAATGCGATAGACAGTAGTCTCTTGACTGATATGGAGAAAATCATAGAGGACAACGTGAATAATCCTGCATTGAATGTCAACTTTGTGGCGCAGCAGTTGGGAATGAGCCGGTCGGGTTTGTTTGCAAAGATAAAGTCTCTCACCGACACGACGCCTAATGAGATGATACAAGTGATCCGTCTAAGGAAAGCTGCACAGATGCTTCTTGAAGATAAATATTCTGTTTCTGAAATAAGCTTCTTGGTTGGCTTCAACAGTGCTTCCTACTTTACAAAGTGTTTCGTCAAGCAGTTTGGGGTGAGGCCTGCAGAATATAGAGAGGAAAAGAAAAGGTAAGCTTTACTTCATCTGCCTAACGTTGCGTCATCGCCTGGTACGTGTTCGCATATTGTTTGTCGAACGCCACACGATTGTTTGTCGAACGTCGAACGATTGTTTGCCGAACGCCGAACAATCGTTTGTCGAACGTCGAACAATGCCGTTTTAATAATAATGGCACTACCATTACAGTGAAATCGTATGCCGATTACAGCGTAAAGGTGGTGCCATAATGCTTTTGCACTTCCGGTTTGCTTTGGCTCTGTTGTTCTCTAGTGTCGTGTAGACAGTCAAACAGTGACTGTAATCGCTTTTTTGCTTGATATAGATCAATAATGAAACATTTTTGAAAAATAATCGCGGAAATATTTGGAGGGTATCGAAAAAGTCTATACCTTTGCACTCGCTTTTCGGAAATACACCGGTTAGCAAATTAAAAGAGTTCTTTGAAAAGATTTACATAAACAGAGAAGTAGTACAAGAAGCGAGTCGTACACATTATTATATA